>FWPV01000463.1_pt1 | contig 128422 bp, 98 predicted proteins | sample 2228371 | NCBI WGS metagenome assembly FWPV01 (sample SAMEA103939776, study PRJEB20133) | metagenome | reverse complement strand
GTTTTTACCCGCTCTTTTATTTTGTATGGACGTTTTTCATTTATTTTGGTCAACAGGAAGGCAATGGAGATGAATGACGATCTTTTAGGAATCATAGAACAAATAAGTCGACAAAAAGATGTATCAAAGGAAGTTTTATTAGATGCTATTGAAAAGGCTTTGATGCATGCTGCCAAAAAACGCTATGGTTCTTATCGTCAAATAACGGTGAGCATTGATAGGGAAACGGGAGAAATAAAGGTTAGTACACCTAAAAAAGTCGTTGACATAATGACAGATTTTTCAACACAGATACCAATTGAAGAAGCACAAAAGATAAATCCCGAAGCTAAAATAGGTCAAATAATAGAAGTTGAATCAATTCCGAAGGACTTTGGTAGGATAGCCGCTCAGACAGCAAAACAGATAGTCACACAAAAAATAAGAGAAGCCGAGCGAGAAAGCATATATCAGGAATATAAAGATAGTGAGGGACAAATAGTTAGCGGAATTGTTCAACGATATGAACAACGCGACGTAATAGTTGAATTAGATAAGACCGAAGCTATACTTCCGCACGAAGAACAAATAAAAAACGAAGATTACCGTAGAGGCGATAGGATTCGTGCTTTAATAATTGAAGTAAAACAGGAATCTAAAGATCAGCAGGTAGTTTTATCAAGGACACACCCTGATCTTCTGAGACGTTTATTTGAACATGAGGTCCCAGAAATAGCAGAAGGTCTTGTTGAAATAAAATCCATCGCTAGAGAGCCTGGAGATCGCTCAAAAGTTGCCGTTTTGGCGAAATCTGCTAATCTTGATGCGGTTGGAACTTGTGTTGGAATACGGGGATCAAGAATTCAAATGATAGTAAATGAACTCGGAGGAGAGAGAATTGACGTCCTAGAATGGAGCTCAAATCCATCAAAACTTATTACTGCTGCTCTGAGCCCCGCAAAAATTTCAAACGTGATAATAGACGAAGAGTCGAAATCAGCTAAAGTTATTGTTCCAAATGATCAACTATCATTAGCCATCGGTAGAAAAGGGCAGAATGTCAGACTTGCAGCTAAACTTACCGGTTGGAAAATTGATATCAAAAGTCAATCACAAGCAGATGTAGAAGCAAAGGAAAAGATCGCAAAAAGCATATTCAAATCTCCTGATGAAAGTTAAAGATTAAAAAAATAAAGATTTAATATGAGCATTCCCCTGCGAACATGCATTGGTTGTCATAAAACGACAGCTAAAAATCAGCTTATCAGAATTGCCCGATTAAGTGATGGAAATATAGTTCTTGATTTAAATTATAAAGAAAAGGGCAGGGGAGCTTATGTCTGCCCTAATTTGAATTGTATATCTAAAGCGTTAAAATCGGACAGACTAAACAGAGCTTTTAGAATTAAACCAAATTCGGCAAATCAGATTAATTTGGATAATATTAATATAGTAATGAAACATTTATTAGAAGTAATAAAACATCAATAGTTTCGCAGTTTTCTTTTGTTGACTGCAAACATAATTTGGAGGCATTTGAACTTGAACAAGCAAATTCATAAAGGTAAAAATATAAGAGTATATGAATTAGCAAAACAGCTTCAAATGTCCAATAAGGAGCTTTTAAAAAAGCTAAATAAATACGGTGTAGAAGTTAAAAGCCATATGAGCTCGATAGACGATGAGACACTAGAATTGATTATGGCAGAATTTGGCGAGCCTGAGCCAGAACCTGAGCCTCAATTAGAGACGGAAGTATTAAAAGTAGAAGAGGGCATAACGGTAAGTGCTTTGTCAAACTTGTTGGATGTTAAAAAAGCTGACCTGATAAAAGTCCTAATGCAAGCAGGTATTATGGCTAATGTTAATCAGCGACTAGATTTGAATGCCCTTACTGTATTGTCCAAGAAATATGAATTTGAGCCGATTAAAAAGCTGTCAACAGAAGAACGTCTTTTGATAGGAGAGCCAGATAGCCCTGAAAATTTACAACCAAGACCTCCTGTTGTGACTATAATGGGGCACGTTAATCACGGTAAAACATCCTTATTGGATGCAGTGAGAGAGACAAATGTAATGGAAAAGGAAGCTGGCGGAATTACCCAACATATAGGGGCATATCGGGTCAGTCTTGAAAATGGCGATGTGGTTTTCCTCGATACACCAGGACATGAAGCCTTTACCAAAATGCGTGCTCGTGGCGCACAAGTGACAGACATAGTAGTATTAGTTGTCGCTGCGGATGATGGTGTTATGCCTCAAACGGTTGAAGCTATAAATCATGCAAAGGCGGCAAATGTGCCTATTGTTGTCGCTGTCAATAAGATTGATAAGGAAAACGCTAAACCAGAGAGAGTCAGACAACAACTTTCTGATTACGGGCTTGTTCCAGAAGAATGGGGCGGAAAGACGATCTTTGTAAATATTTCTGCTAAATCTAAGATCGGCATTGAAGACCTGCTAGAAAGTATTCTTCTTGAAGCGGAATTATTAGAGCTAAAAGCCAATCCAAATAAGCTTGCTCGTGGGACCGTCATAGAAGCACAGATGAGCAAAAGCAAAGGACCAGTTGTTAATGTGCTTGTCCAAGATGGAACCTTAAGAATCGGAGATTATTTTGTCGCAGGAATATATGATGGTAAAGTGCGGGCTATGGTAGATGATAAAGGCAGAAATCTGCAAGAAGCAAAGCCTTCTACTCCCATTGAAGTGCTCGGATGCTCTGGAGTCCCAGAGGCAGGAGATAAATTCTACGCAGTGAAAGACGAAAAAGAAGCCAAAGCTATCAGTGAATCACGCAAAAATCTTATTATAGAAAAGGATAGAGCGACAACTGGAAGAAAAAGCTTAGATATTTACCAACTGATAAAGGATGGAAAAGTCAAAGACCTAAACATCATATTGAAAGGCGATGTGCAAGGATCAATAGAGGCGTTATCAGAATCACTCTTACGTCTTAGTAACGATGAAGTTAAAGTTAGCATTATCCATTCAGCTGTTGGCAGTGTAACCGAGAATGATGTTATGTTAGCGTCAGCCTCTAATGCTATTATCATCGGATTTAACGTCCGTCCAACTTCCCATGCAGCGAAACTTGCAGAAAAAGAACACGTTGATATAAGGCTTTATAATGTAATATATCAAGCCATTTCAGAAGTCAAGACAATTATAGAAGGTTTGCTTGAACCAGAGTTAAGAGAAGTTATACTTGGAAGGGCGCAAATCCTAGAGGTTTTTAATATCTCACGTATAGGCACTATTGCTGGTTGTCAGGTTATTAACGGTCGAGTAGTCCGTAATCAACCTGTAAGAGTCCTACGCAACAATAGGTCAATATTTGAGGGGAAAATAGATTCTCTGAGAATATTCAGCGAAGATGTACGTGAAGTATCATCTGGTCAAGAATGCGGAATATTTGTAAACGGATTTAGCGATTTTCAAAAGGGCGACATTTTGGAATGCTATACTTTTGAACAGGTCCCTGTGAAATTAGGCAGTTAAGGTCAAAAAATTATTTATCAGTATAGTCAAAGCTATGCATGTTGGAATTTGCACTTTACATTTACGACTCGTCAGTAGTCATTCCCTAAAAGAAAAACGCAGAATAGTCAAAAGCCTGAAAGATAGAGTAAAAAGTAGATTCAATGTTTCTATTGCTGAAGTTGATGCTTTGGATAGTTGGCAATGGGCAATTATCGGCGTTGCATGTATATCCAATGATTCTACTTTTACAAATAGTGTGTTATCTAATGTTGTAAATTTCATTGAAGATATGCGTTTAGCAGAATTGATTGACTACCATATCGAAATTCAATGAAAAATTTTCGGAAAGTGAAGTAGAAAATGTTACAGCATAAGAGATCAGAAAGGCTTAGTGAAGTAATGCAAGCGGAACTAAGCGATATCATTCGTAGAGAAGTTAAAGACCCAAGAATAGGAGAGTTCTGTACCATTATGCATGTGGAGGTATCCGATGATCTGCGTCATGCAAAGGTCTCTGTTAGCATAATGGGAGATGAATCTCAACAGAAAAAAACCCTTATCGGACTTAAAAATGCAACTGGATTTATAAGAAGAGAGATCGGACAAAGAATAGGGATAAGACATACTCCTGAACTGGTCTTTGTGCTTGATAAATCCGTTGATTATAGTTTTGAAATCGACCGCTTGATTAAAGACTTTTATAAAGAAAACGATAAATAAGGAGATAATTTACAGATTATAATTTATGAGCTATAAAAGACAAACTATATAGCTTTCGGGATATAGATCGCATGATTTGACGTTTATGTCTTCTATATCCTATAATCTAGATTTACTTTATGTCAAAATCACAGAAAATAGAAGAGATTCTGAAAATCATCAAAACACAAGGGAATTTCCTTATATGCTCTCATGCTAATCCAGACGGCGATTCCATAGGATCACAACTTGCCTTTTATTCGCTTTTAGTTGAACTTGGCAAGAAAGCCTGTATATTGAATGCCAATCCTATTCCTTCTAATTATAAGTTTCTGCCCTATTCTGATGTCCATCAAACTCATTTTGACTCGGTTGATATAGATAATATAGATTCTGTTATAGTCCTTGACTGCGCGAACCTTGACAGGATCGGAAAAGAACTTTCAGAGAAAGTTAAATCGTTAGATGAAATAATAAACATTGATCATCATACAAGCAACGATTATTTTGGCAAGTATAATCTCGTCGATCCGACAGCAGGTGCAACAGCAGAAATAGTTTTTCATTTAATAAAATGGATCGGTTTGGATATTGGATATGAACGTGCAGTTTGTCTTTATACCGGGATAATATTTGACACTGGTTGTTTCAAGTATACAAATACATCGTCCGAGACACATAAGATTGTAGCTGAACTGTTGCAAGCAGGCGTCAAGCCTGATAAAGTGTCTCAATTAGTATACGATATTTCCTACCGAAAGGCGAAGCTTTTCAGTATGGCGATTCAGACGCTACAAATAAGTGATGATGGTAAAGTTGCATGGATGTATGTTACTAATGATATGTATCAGAGATCTCAGACAAACGGTGCTGATACTGAAGGGTTTGTGGACTATGTTCGCTCTCTTACTGGCATAGAGGTTGCCATATTTGTAAGGGAGACAGAAAGAGACGTAAAGATCAGTCTCAGGTCAAAAAGCAACGATCTGAAAAAACAAGCTATCAATGTTGAAAATATAGCCAAAGAATTTGGTGGTGGCGGGCATCCAACAGCAGCAGGGTGCAATATTGATAAGCCAATAAAAATTGCTATAAATCTTGTTATTGAAAAAGTCTATAAAGAATTGGCTTTATCGGAATGAAGATGGATGGAATCCTGATAATAAATAAGCCTTCTGGAATGACATCTCATGATGTGGTAATTCAGCTACGCAAGATTCTGAACGAGAAGAAAATCGGACATACCGGAACACTTGATCCTGATGCAACAGGTGTTTTGCCGATATGCATAGGGAAAGCGACAAAGATCATTCAATTTCTTGACGATAAAGATAAATGTTATGAGGGGACGATAACACTTGGCATTAAGACAGATACAATGGACGCAAGCGGTAAAATTATCCGGATTTTTGACTCTTCAAAGATACAAGTTAATGAAATTATGGATGTATTAAAGTATTTTGTCGGCGAAATAGAACAAATTCCCCCAATGGTTTCGGCAAAAAAGGTAAAAGGCAAGAAACTTTATGAAATTGCCCGTCAAGGAAAAGACATTGAAAGATCGCCGATAAAAATTTATATTTATGATTTAAAGTTGACAAAATTTTACCGAGAAAAAATTCAAGAAATTGATGATAACAGAAGCTTTACAAAATTTGATTTCAGCGTAATTTGTTCAAGAGGGACTTATATCCGAACGCTCGCTTCTGATATCGGCGATAGATTAGGGTGCGGAGGGCATCTATCGAGGCTCGTGAGGACAAGATCAGGACAATGGGCAATAGAAGAATCTGTCAAATTAGAGGAAATAAGAAACAATCCAAAGATTTTAGCTTCTTCGATAATATCAATTGACAATGCTCTCTCGTTTATGCCATTAACTGTTGTTAATGAGGTGGGAAAACGGAAGTTTATAAACGGCGTTGTGGTTGACACAAAAGATATTTTAAGTCAGAACAAAGAGATAAAGCCTGATGACAAAGTAAGAATTCACGATAGATTGGGAACACTTTTGGGAGTTGGAATGTCAATACAGTCAATCAACGGACTTATTAACTACAAACCGCTAAAAGTTATCGCAAACGGTTAATTGTGTCGACCAATTATACTGATATGAGATCAGAAACAAAACAAAAAGATGTAGTGATCAGCTTTGGCGTATTTGATGGCGTCCATATTGGACATCAGGCGTTGATAAAACGCCTGTTAGATCGTGCCAAAGAGCTGAACACTGAGTCAGTGATTTTAACCTTTGATCCTCATCCTGCCTTGTCAACGAAGGGACAAGCACCGCCGAGCATCACGACCAAAGAAAAGAAGATCGAACTTTTGAAATTCTACGGTGTTAGTAAGGTGGTGGTTGAAGATTTCAACGAACAATTCTCTCGACTTTTGCCAGAAGAATTTGTTTATAACATCCTTATAAATAAATATCATGCAAAAAATATAATTGTCGGATACGATTGCACATTTGGAAAAGACAGGACTGGAGATAAATTTCTCTTGAAAAAGTTGGGCGAAAAATATGGTGTATTAGTTGAAATAGTTGACCCGATCCTCGTTGATGGCGATATTGTAAGTAGCACAAGATTAAGAAATGCAGTCCAGCAAGGCGATTTCGAGACTGCTACTAAATTACTTGGTAGATTTTATTCAATATCAGGTATTGTCATCCCCGGCAAAGGCGTTGGACATAAAATTGGTCGTGCAACCGCAAACATCCAAACGAAAAACGAGGTTCTTCCCCTTTCCGGCGTCTACGCAGTTAAGGTTGTTTTGACAAGTCAATCTTATGATGGAATCTTGAATATAGGACTACAGCCTACGATCGGTGATGGTCAGTTTAGAATTGAAGTCCACTTATTAGATTTTGATGGAAGGATATATGGTTCTGAGATTGAAGTTTTTTTTGTGAAACGTATACGTGAGGAGAAAAAATTTGACAATATTAGAGAATTAGTAGACCAAATTGGCAAAGACGAAATGGTTGCCAGAGAGATATTAAAAAAATATGATCATTTTCTAATAGAGAAAGAATATCAAATATTATTATAAAATATCAGATATTATTATAAAACTTTTCGTTTACAAGTCTAAATATTTGTGATATTATTAAATATGTAAAGAGTTGATAGTTTTTATTTTTGAAACCTTAGTGGGAGGTAATGAATGGCTTTAACTAGTGAATCAAAGAAAGAGTTAATAGAAAAATACAGACTTCATGAGAAAGACACGGGGTCAACAGAGGTTCAGGTAGCGATATTAAGCGAAAGGATTGCATACTTGACAGAGCATCTTAAAACACACAGAAAAGATCACCATACTAGAAATGGACTTTTGAAACTAGTTCGGCATCGTCAAAAACTGCTAAATTATATTCACAGGAAAGATGCACAACGATACTATAACTTGATTGCGAAGATCGGTATAAGAGGTTAACTTTCAGATAAATTAAGAAATCTTCAAATGGAGGAGGTGAATTCTTGGAACCCGTTGGTTCGTAGCTCGTTATTTTGGAAATAACGAACCGCCGAATGACGAGTTAAACCGAGATCAGCTTTGGAAAGATTAGAATTAGAAATTGGAAAATCAATATTATCTTTGGAAACAGGAAAGCTTGCTAAACAAGCTGATGGAGCCGTTGTTGTCCGCTATGGTGATACGGTTGTTTTGGTGACTGCTGTCGCATCAAAAGAGGTAGAGGAAGGTATAGACTTTTTCCCACTTACCGTTGAATACCGTGAGAGAGCTTATGCTGCTGGTAGGATACCCGATATTTACGGAAGACGAGAACCTCGTCCTGGCACAGGGGAAATTTTGATTGCAAGACTTATTGATCATTGTATTAGACCTTTATTCCCCAAAAATGCAAGAAACGAAATACAAATAATGGCATTAACTTTAGCCTCTGATAAGGAAAATCCCCCTGATACCCTAGCAGTTATAGGGGCTTCTGCGGCGCTTTGTATCTCTGATATACCTTTTATAGAGCCTGTTGGTGCTGTTATTGTCGGAAGGGTTGACGGTAAATTCATTATCAACCCGACCTACGAACAAGAACGTGAGGGCGACCTTGATCTTTTTGTAACTGGAACCAAAAGCGCTGTAATGTCAGTAGAAGGTGGAGCGAAAATATTACCTGAATCGGAAATCCTAGAGGCAATTGATTTTGCGCACCAAGAGATAAAAAGGATCGTAGAATTGCAAGAGAAATTGGTCAGTTTATGTGGAAAGCCAAAGATGGAGTTTGCAAAAATTGAGGCAAATGATGAAATTGAAGAACGATTACGTGCTGCCGCCACCGAAGGCATTGTCCGCTCAATTGGTATAATTGACAAAATGGAAAGGGAACAATACCTTAAAGACCTAAAAAATGACGTCGCCGCTCCTTTTGAAGATGAAAATGTATCAGAAGATGTGATAGACTTTGTGATGACTAAGATTGAAAGAGAAGAGATGAGACGGTCTATCTTAAATGAAGCAAGGCGAATAGATGGGCGTGGTTTGAAAGATATAAGACCGATAACCTGCGAGGTTGGAGTTTTGCCACGAACTCATGGTTCTGCATTATTCACTCGTGGACAAACTCAGGCTCTTTGCGTCACTACGCTAGGAATTTCAAGCGATGAAGAAGAAATAAAAGACCTAGAAGGCAAAAAAACCAAACGTTTTATGTTACACTATAACTTCCCCCCTTTTAGTGTAGGCGAAGTTGCACCTATAAGAGGACCTGGTCGCCGTGAAATTGGTCACGGGGCATTAGCTGAAAGGGCTTTGACACCTGTTATACCAGATGAAAATGAGTTCCCTTATGCGATCAGGGTCGTCGCAGAGATACTAGAGTCAAATGCATCATCATCTATGGCAAGCGTTTGCGGAGCTACACTTGCTTTAATGGACGCAGGAGTTCCGATAAAAGCACCTGTTGCTGGCGTTGGCATCGGCTTAGTTAAAGAAGGAGACCGATTCGCAATACTTACTGATATGATAGGCGTAGAGGACGCCCTAGGAGATATGGACTTTAAGATTGCCGGGACAAAAGATGGAATAACTGCCGTCCAGATGGATATTAAAATTAGCGGTGTGAGTAAAGAAATAATGGAATTAGCGATGATGCAGGCAAAGGAAGCAAGGGCGTTTATCATTGATAAAATGCTTGAAGTTATTCCTGAACCTCGCCCAGAGATTTCAATCTATGCCCCAAGGATCATATCATTAAAGATACCTGTCGAAAAGATTAAAGATGTGATTGGCCCCGGTGGAAGAGTTATTAAGAAGATGCAAGATGAACTAGGTGTCCAAGTTGAGATAGAAAATGACGGCACTGTTCAAATCGCCTCTACTGATAAAGACGCTGCTGATAAAGCTGTTAGTACCATCAGGTCTCTTACAGAGGAACCTGAGATCGGTAAAATTTACACAGGAAAAGTTACAAGCGTGACTGATTACGGTGCTTTCGTTGAGATATTTGCAGGACGAGAAGGTTTATTGCATATCTCAGAACTTAATGACGGTTATGTTAGGAAAGTTGAGGATGTTCTCAGTGAAGGTGATGAAGTCGTTGTAAAATTAATTGACATCGATAAATTCGGACGACTTAATCTGAGCAGAAAGGCTGTTATCAGTGAATCAAAAAAGCTTCACGATACACAACCTCGTAAATCATTGCGATTACCAAAGGGTAAAAGACATTAAAGGAGGATAAAATGGGAAAAGGGGGATTATTTGATAGCAAATGGATAACTGTTATACTCTTGATAATCTTAATAGCTTTAGCAGCTATCCTTTTCTGGATGTTTAAGACAGGTGGATTTGACAAATTCAGACCTAAAAGAACCCCTACCGTTCCAAAACCAGCAGTAATGTATCTCAACCCCCATAGCGATCAATTAAGCTCAATTACGACGATCGCTGACCTATCATGGACAGAAAAAGCGTAAAAACTGTAAAATATTCCGATAAAAGAGACTTTGGAGCCTCTATTCACAAGCAGGCTCCTTCGCATAATTTTTATCTTTTTTGTCTCACTTCACTATTAATCATATGCTTGATTCTTTGCGGATGCGGATATAAAACTAAATCCGATCTTTTGGGGCATATAGAATCCGTTAGTATCCCTCCGATAACGAACAATTCTAATGAATATGCCCTTGAAGAAGACCTTGTGAAAGCAATTAGACAGGAGTTTTCAAATAAAGGGTGGGGAGAAGGCACAGACTCACTTTTTAGTGCAACTATTATAGATTATAGAGTTGAACCGAAAACTCTTGGAAGGAATAATCAACCTGAACAATATACTATAATATTAACATTATCATTTATGTTTCAAGACGTAAAAAGAGGAAATAAAATAATCCGAAACGAAAAAAACTATACCAAATATTATGATTTTTATGTCGTTGAAGGTCGTGGGAAACCTCCTGAAACTCTGAAGCAAGCAAAAGATAATCTTATCAGGGAAACGTCACAAGATATTGTCAGTAGTATAGTTGAAGAATGGTAAGTAATTTATATAAAAAAACCTTATGAATGTTTTAGTAATTAACGCGGGCAGTTCGTCTGTAAAATATAAACTATACCTAATTGAAGATGAGAAATTACTCGCAGAAGGGATGGTAGATAGAATAGGGCTAAAAGGTTCAAGCCTTACTCACAAAACCATAGGTAAATCAGAGATCAAATTTCAACTGGATATACCAAATTATGAAACTGCATTGTCTATTATAATTTCATCTTTAACCGATGCAGATTACGGAGCAATCAGATCAACGGACGAAATTTCTGCCATAGGACATCGTGTAGTTCACGGTGGAGAAAAGATATCTTCATCAGCTTTAATTACAGAAGAAATTGAAAATATAATCAAAGATTGCTTTGATCTTGCTCCACTTCACAATCCTCCCAACTTGATGGGCATACAAGCATGTAAAAAAATTCTTCCAAATGTCAAACAGGTCGCTGTATTTGATACCGCTTTTCATAGGACAATTCCAAAATACGCCTATCTTTACGCTATTCCATATAGACTGTATAAAGAATATTCAATCAGACGTTATGGTTTTCATGGCACATCTCATAGATATGTTGCCTACTCCGCAAGCGAATTTCTTGGTCAACCATTAGAAAGATTAAAAATGATAACTTGTCATCTGGGAAATGGTTGCAGTGTAACCGCAATAAAAGATACCTGATCTGTTGATACAAGTATGGGATTTACGCCTCTTGAAGGGCTTATTATGGGGACAAGATCAGGAGATATTGATCCTGCGATCATATTCTACCTGACCGAAAGAATAGGGCTAAGTATCCAAGAGATCAACTCCATTTTAAACAAAGAGAGCGGTCTAATGGGTCTGTCTGGTATAAGCAGAGATATGAGAGATATTCTAAAATCAGCAGAAGAAGGAAATGAAATGGCGATAACAGCCATTGATTGCTTCGTCTACAGAGTAAAAAAATATATAGGTGCCTATTCTGCTAGTATGGGGGGACTTGATGTTCTAGTCTTTACCGCGGGCATCGGTGAAAATTCAAGCCTGATAAGATCGATGATATGTAAGGGATTTGAATACCTTGATCTCTATATCGATGAGGCAAAAAACTTAGACAATCAGAGAAAAAAGATCATAAGTGCGGATGATTCAAAGGTCAAAGTTTTGGTCATCCCAACGGATGAAGAGCTTATGATAGCACGTGATACCGCTGAAATTTGCAGGGGCGATGCTACCTAAAAATTGCCAAATGACTAGTCTTACTTATCTTTTCGCCATCTGATTCCACAATGATAACTACAAAATAACGTCCATTCTTTACGATTTTACCTGATTCGTCTGTCCCATCCCATTGTTCAAGGCTCCAACCGGGATATTTTGGAACTTGATTTAATAGTCCTTTCACCAACCTGCCTTTTATATCGTATATATTTATCGTGACATTGACCATTTTATAGCTTTTCCAACCTATTTTGTAGTGTATCGTCAGACGATTCGCTTCGGGGGCAAAATAGGCATTCGGCGATAATTTGACTTCTATGAAATTTTCCTCAGGAATTTGTTCCTGCTCATCTCTCTGCATTATTGTGAATAAGGACAGGGAGTTAATGCTAGCAGTTATCGTTTTTCGTTCAATGTCCACATATCCCCCAATACGAAGCCATTTCTGCTGAAATTTATCCCAGAAATAGATGCCTAAACTGCTCTCATCAATGTCAGTTATAACGTATTTATAGGATAGTGTAAGTTTGGCTGGAACATTAAATATCAGTTCCGATGGTTCAAACCTGTAAATGTAACCTATCCTCTTTCCATAGTATACTTTACCAACAGGTTCTGAAAAAGAGATGGAGATTACCTCGTCTTTTTTCAAAGATTTTGAAGGTATTTCCAACTTTGAATCAAAAGCCAGTGGAATGACTGTATTCTCTGAATGCTTAACTTCATAAGAGTATGGCACAACACTGATAATTGATCTGTCAGATATCTTGTCAAGACTTGCAGATATCTCCCCTTGTCCTGGGAAAAGAGCGGTCAAGATAAATTTACCATCATTAGAAGGTTGTATTATACCCTTTTCGCCTTGTAGTTTCCAAATAATATTGTCCACGGTCGGAATCTTATTTCCATTTTTGTCAAAAGCCTCTATGTAAAGCGAATATTGATCACCAGAAACCAAGACGTATGGCTTATTTAATTTACTGCCTTTATATTCAACAACGATTTCCATAGAAGACACAACACTATGTATAACTTCAACGACCACAGAATCAGAAATATCCTCATATGAAACCTTTATTGTTGCTTTTCCTGCTTTTTTAGCTGTAAATATACCTTCATCTGTTATTGTGCCGATGTTTTCATCTAAGACTTGCCAATGTGTTTTGATATCGTCGGTAATATTACCATAGCGATCTTTTCCGATCACAATAAACTTCTGGATATTGCCTGACTCTATTGTCAGACTTCTCGGCTGGACCTCCAAAGCCTCAATTTTGCCGTGTTTGACTTGAATATCTGCCTTCCCATCATGATCTTGCGATGTAGCTATTAACTGACCTTTTCCAGTCTTTTCAGCAAAGAAAAGGCATTCATATGGCGATTGTAAATCCTTTATTGTCCTTCCAATTCCACCGACAACAGTCCAATCTACAGATAAAAGCTCTTTGATATTGCCATATATGTCATACCCATAAGCCCGAAATAGTTTCTCTTCACCAGCAGAGATGGTCAAATTAGCCGGTTCAACGACAATTTTATCAAGGTCTGATGGAATAAGCGAAAAATCTGCACTTGCGGATAAAATTCTATCATTGGAAATAATGTCTACGGTTATGTTTCCTGTCCTTTCTGTTATCTCCAAAGGTAGTTTCTCAACAGCCTGTAATATCCAAAAATCTTTTGATTTGACAAGCGAACAAAGAGGTTTGGAAATACTGATATTTATAGGATCAGGCAGATTTGTAATTGGATTTCCAAGATTATCAAATCCCCTAATATAACATTCTGCTTTATCACCTGCCTTGATAACGGAAGGCTCAATAGTAACGGTTATTTTGGCTAATTCGCCGATTGCAGAAACAATTCTAACTACTGCGGACGCTTCAATTGTGCCTTGAAAAGCGATCACCGACCCAGATATAGAATTTACACCTAACGGTAAATCAGCTACTTTTAGTAGCCCCGTTTCGTCAATATCACCTATACCTCCAACTACTTTCCAACTTGGTCTAAAGTCTGAGACCTGATTTCCCTGTTGATCATATCCGATGGATGAAAATTTATATTCAATATCCTTTCCAGAGATCAATGAGACGTTCATAGGCAAAATCATTATTGAATACAACGGTCCTGATACTATCTTTATATAGAATTTTGCGGATATTTCGTCTAATTTTGCCTCTATATATCCATCACCAGTGGATTTTGCTATGAATTTCCCATTGGAAAGGATTGTTCCGAGATTTGATGTCCAAACAGACCATTTTGGCAATACCTCAAAAGAATTGACTGTCTTTGATCGTCCCAATTCATCTTTATCCGAGTCAAAACCAGTCGCAATGAAGTTAACATTTGTCCCAGAATTTATTATTAGCGGATTTAACATATTTGACCCGATGTCTTTATCAGGTTGTTTAGGAGATGTTGATATTTCAATAGAGACAAGTTTGCCTTGAACGACAGTGAGATGAATTCTGCCCTCTTTTCCCCCTGATTCTGCAATAACATCACCAGACCCAACTGCTTCAGCAACCCAAATAGCCTTATTTTGAGATGTTTGAGCTATTGTGCCGATCTGACCAATGACCTTCCAGTTGGGCGATATCTCAACCATATTGCCGAATTTATCATACCCATTTGCCGTCAACTCCAAAACCTTCCCCGATTCAATAGGCTTATTACAATCCTTGTTGCATAATATTTCTATTGTCTGCAATGACCCTGTTATAATATTAATGATCGCTTCTCCAATTATTGTATTTCCTTCGCTATTAATTGCTGTTGCTAAAATCCTCCAACTTGAGCCAATATCCATCTCATTTATTGCAGTAAATACGCCATCAGCAGATATTGCACCTTTAATTTCCGTCTTTCCATCAATGTCTAATACTCGCCATTGAGGCTTGATCTCCGTAATGACACCATCAATATCTTTTCCAACTGCTATAAATTTCTGGACATCCCCCTTGATTACCGATACAGAGTTAGGCATAATAGTTATTGACGAAAGAGGTTTTGGTATAGGTTGAAGTATCACAGTGCATCTTCCATAAAGGTTGATCTCTTGATTTGTGCCTTGATTGAATGTTACTTTGACATTGATATATCCGATTCTTAGCTCAGTTAAACCAGCCTTGTTTGTAAATACTCCTGTTGTTTGATCTATCGTTCCGATATCGCCAATAACGCTCCAAGCTATTTTAGCATCAAATTTCTCAGTGATAATATTCCCCCTCAGGTCCTCTATTATTATAGACAGATTTCTTTTTTCCAATGACTGTGATGACATAGATATAATAGATGGTTCTATTATAACAAAAGATTGCATACCTGTTGTTACCTCTATATTGACCGAGCTTGACAATATCCCAAATCTAGCGATAATCTTTCCTTTTCCAACTTTGTCCGCAATAAACAAGCCATTTTGACTTATTGTCCCTATATTTTCAGTTCCTGAAATTTCCCATATAGGATTGACAGAGATCATATTTCCTGATTTATCCTTGCAAACCGCATTGAACCTGATCTGACTCCCCGAAGTAATAATTTGATCCTTTGGATAAATGTTCAATTCAACAGCCGGTTATATTGATATTTTAATTTCAGCTTTTCCTAAGTCTGACACCATAATATAGCCTGTGCCAAATTCTTCCGATGTCCATAGCCCGCTTTGATCTATATTGCCAAGTTTTCCTGAAATCTGTATAGGATATTTCAACTGATCAAAGGAAAGATTTATGGGATTTTACACTCTTTCCTTACCAGACAATCTTAGTTTTATCTGCTCACCAGACTTTGACGATATAGATGATGGCTGTATATCTATTTTAGTGATCTCTCCCATCATCGTTTTTGTTTCACATCTAGCGGATAATCCAAGTGTGGAAACATCAATATAACCGTTTCCCACAGAAGTAGCCCTAATTTGTCCCAATTTATCGATAATGCAATTATTTCCAACGGACCTCCAAAAGACTATATCTTTGGGAGGTATATAAATGTTATCGGATGTCTTCATAATGGCGATCGATCTGTAAATACCACCCGATAGCATTTCAACTTTAGATGGATAAACAAACACTGATTCGACCTTTGGATCGTCAGAAAGGACATTTACAACAGCATTTGCATATACTTTTCCATCAGTGACGACTATGTATCCCACCAAATTTTGAGAAATATGACTGATAGCAGAGAATACCCCATTTTCATCTATATCGCCTATCCCAGAGGTAACTCCCCAAGCCAAGTTTTGAATAGGTATCTCGTTTCCAAGAATATCAAAAGCCCTGACATTAAACTGATATTTAGTGCCAGAAAGGACGCTCACATAATCCGGCTCTATTCTGAGATAATATTTTGTGTTTTGGACATGTTTTGGTTTTTGGGCTATATTTGCCTTTGATATGTTCGTAAATATGTTAGAATATGCATTAAAATCACCAAGTTTAGCAGAAACCGTGCTTAAAGCATTAGTCAAGTCATATTCATCTTTGATCTCAATTGTGCAGGAATTGCCTTTTATATTCATTACCAATGACTTATCACTAACAGCCCATTGGACGTTATCAATGGATACCACATTTTCATAAGAATCGTATCCTATTGCTGTAAGCGTAACTTTCTCTTTGGGATTAAGAAAAACCAGATCAGGCTTAATTTTTATAGATTTCACTGACCCTGTTGTCACGGTTACATCTACCTGACCTGTGAATCCAGCAAAAAAGGCAAAAACAGTCCCTTTACCTGGCTTCGTAGCAGTGAACAGACCATTTACATCAACAAAGCCTATACCGCCAGAAACAGACCACAAAGGCGTTACGGATATACTCCGTCCATATTGATCTTTGCCAAAAGCCTCAAATCGTATGCTATTTCCAGTCACAATGTTTACATTATTAGTTGCACTGCTAGTCCCTTGAACTATTACATTTATCCCAGTTAATTTATTCGCAGGATTTTTTTGTATGACCACATAACCAGCGCCTTCTACGCTATAGCCTGACAAAGACACACCTCTGGCATATACAGTGCCATTGATAATTATCTCGCCAAGACGTACTCCAGGGTCTTTTATTGCAGTAAAAAGACCTGACTGTGAGATCGTCCCTGCCAATGCATCAGTCCGCCAAAATACTGATTTTAAGGGCACTGTATTCCCCGCTATATCTTTTCCAACTGCGGTAAACTGGTATGTATACTTATATTTATCCGTTGACGCTGGCAAATAGGCGGTATAAGGCATAACCAAAACAGAATATAACTCCCCAAATGTGACCTCTACCTCAACGGTTGCATAAACATCACCGATGTTTGCTACAACAGCGCCTTTTCCAGCAGTTCCACCGGTAAAAGCCCCATCTGAATTAATGGAGCCAATATTTCCACGAACAGACCACATCGGTATAATTGGTATCTGATTGTCATAATCATCATAGCCCATTGCGGTAAATCGAATGCTATTACCAGCCTTTATAATATATGGCGGTTTTAAGTTTTGAGCGGTTCCTATGATGATCTTACTAAGCCTTCCTGATACCACTTTTATATCGCAGGATGCAGTCAATCCATTGTATTCGGCGATTAACTTTCCTGTGCCTACCCTGTTAAACTTTATAACTGATTGCCTGCCTTGTGAATTATAGATCACTCCAATATTGTTTTTAGTCTCTAACTGCCACTTGATCTCTGCATCTATCGGGTTTGAATATAGGTCTGTAACATTGGCAAAGAAGGTATGATAATTCCCCGCGGATGTAACAATTGACGAGGGATTTAATGTTATATTTGAATGATCACTTGGAACAATTTGAATAAACGATTCTGCCACGATCGGTTTTTCCCCGGATTCTACATTTATTGCAGTAGCGATTACCTTACCTTTACCATCTCCAATAATCCGCCCATAAGAGGTAAATAAGCCATCTTGGTTGATATGACCTATACCATCAGTGACAAGCCATACGACATTGATAGGTATTGCCTTATTTGATTCTGTGCGACCAACAGCGGAGAATTTAAGATTTTCGCCAGCTTTGATCTTCAAAGGGTTATCCTGCGATGATGTTGGCATTATATCTATTTTAGATAAATTTTCCTTCAAAGATGGAACTACCTTGACGATATAATCGCCTATTGAAGGGCTTTTACTCATTCTGCTATTTCCTGATCTATCAGGTGCATCTTTGGCTTTTATATGATAATTCAGGGTTTCAGATATGATCTCTGAAGCCGGTATATATGCAGTAAAAACCCCTGATACTTTATCCATATTGATCGTGTGGTAATCTTGATCGGGATTATTTTTGTAAAATAACGTAGCCTCTACATAACCACTGTTATCATCGATTATCGCATCAACTCTTAGCAGTTTGTTTGACTGTGCAACGCTAATAGGGTTATGGAATATAATCGGCGGCGTTGTGTCTTCGACCATCACAAGGATAGAGTCATTCACAGATGGAATAAAAGCAGAATTTCCAGCTATATCCGTTGCATTGATGCTATAATTTATACCTTTCCTTGTGATCTCCTTTGAATCAATATAAGCAGTATAAATATTCCCAGATTCAGACATAATAACCGATTTTGTTATTTCACCGGGGATCGAATAGAGTAGCTTAACGTCTTTGATAGACGAGTTATCAGTGACCACAGCGATTATCTCTAATGTTACCCCAAGTTCAGCTATTTTAATAACTTTATGACTTATGATCGGCGGAATAGTATCGATGACCTTTATAATTCCAGACTTTGACACTTTATTTCCTGACAGATCATAGGCTATGATCTGCCAATTCAGATCGCCATAAACAACAATGTTTGAAGGAATAATGACCTGATAGTTGTCTTTTCCTGACAATGACATCGTTATATCTTGCCAAGATTGCCCTTCATCGTTGGATATTTGCATAACAGGTAGACCATTAATTGAGCCCGAATCGTCGGTGATCTTTGCATTGATTTTCAGTTCAAAGCCAGCTTCTACTTTGTCAGGCATTGATATTTCAATATTGGGAGAAGATGTATCACTGGTTGGTTGGACATAAAAACTAAAATTACCTTTTGGTTCTCCATAAATACCAGCGTCAAGAGTGACCTCTACTTTATATTCACCTGTTAACGCAGATTTTGGGATATCAAACTGAAATTTAGAAAAATCTATCGTATTATAATTATTGGCAATAGGTGTGAAATTTGGATCAAATATTGTAACCATAGGGTATATCAATCTTGCACCTGTGAAATTCAATATCCTGCTTAAAGTGTTTCCCCTATTGTCAATAAAATAATAATTTAGCATAAGCTTTTCGCCCGGATAATAAACAGGATTTTTTTCTCCACGGTCTGAACTGATATAAAGCTTGAAGGAGTCTTTTTCTGTTATACCTACTTGGTATGTCTCTGGTCTAACCAGATGAAGCGAAGGTCTTATCTCATAGGCATATATTTTGCCGTCGCCAAAGATCAACGCAAAACTCATATTAAAATTATAGCTAATGTTTGCAGATAGAGTAAAAACGCTTTTTGAACTGATTATTGGATAGAAGTCAGTATAAGCTGCGTCGTAGCCTATCTCTGGCTCAACTCCTTCTGTATACTCAACGGTATTTGTGCTTTCAAGGACTTCAAACATCGCAATTGCAGAATTTTGTGGAAGATCATATCGTATCTTTGCTACAGGTAGCTCCGAGACATGAAGTGAAACATCAGTGGAAGGTTTTGATACAGTGTAATATGGTAGGACAAGATAGTGTGGACCTTCTCCGCTAACAGACCATAGCACTACGTGATAAATGCCTTCTGTTATAAAAGCCTTTATTTGCCCTTTGTTATCACTATATCCAATACTACCTCTTGCCCTTTTTGTCGGACGAAAGAAAACCTCAGCATTTGGTATCGGATTGTTATTTGCATCTCGGCAACTTATATTGACAGGCACAGTATCGCTTATATTTAATGTAAAAGACCCGGGAGCTTTGGCTTGACTGACAAGCAAGATGTGTTTCTCTCGTGAAAATCCGACTAACGTATAATTTCCATTCGGGAGATCTAACTGCACTTTGCCATCGTTTAAAGTTGCATATCCGTTGAAATCTTCGTCAGACTCATCTATTAGCCCATCACCGTCATTATCTCTTTTATCTGACGCTGGCGGTCCAAGCATTATTGGAGAGTCTTTATCGTCAATATCAGGGGAGTTTGCAAATATCTGGAAAACTATTCCGCTTACGGGGGCATTCTTTGAATCAATGACATTTATATCTAACGCACATTCAATTTCAAGGACAGGATAAAGGATCAGAAACGCTAATGAGATCAACACAAGCCTATGTATTTTAAATCCTGAACCTTTCATCTTGCTCCCTTGCTAATCTGAATTGATTATTATAGGCGAACACAATGCCTTTATTTCATCAACATCAAATTCTTTAAGCAATCCAAAACAGAATAAAGCAGGCTTTACATCATAATCAATATGATTCTCTATCAGGAGCTTTAAGCTTGGTAAATGGTCTTTTAAGGTTATAGATTCTATTCTATCATTGAACAAAGCGCCAACCATTAAAGCAACTATGCTAGAATTCCAACCGACACTATAAAGCGATACTTTGGGGATATCAATTTCTTGACAAACCATCTCTATAATTGCACCTATATGACCGACTTGTAGCCCAAGGGTCCTTTCTCCTATTGCAGATACCATTTGGACATATTGCCACATTCCGCCCTTAATGGTCATAGCTTCGCCCATAAATATGGGGTCTATTGCAACAACTGTTGAACCTTTCTCTATCTCCGCCTGAATTTGACCAGCAAGTGAAGATTTGCCTTTATCAGCAAACATAATGACGATTGAATCTACTCTCTCCGATTGAGAAATAGCAATCGCAGGTATAGAGAACTCATCATTAACTATGATTTTAAAATTCCATACTTTCAAATTACCATTTGTATCCTCTGAATTTTTCTGTGCTTGGGCTTTCATCGGTCTTAATCTTATAATCTCTTTCAGTTTATCCCTACCGGTTTTTTGCCAATCAATGAATTCATCTGTGTCAGCCAGAGGTGGTTTGTTTTGGGGGAGGTCATTTATTATGCCTTTTGCGAGTGTATAAAAGTTAGCGTTATCTTCTGGGATGCCGACAATTAGGTCTTCATATTTCAGTATTTCGTCATTAGATATTATCTCTTCGTCTATCACGTTTTGATCTTTCAGAAAGTGTTTGTTTATGAATTTGTAAAATTGTTCTCTATTATCTTTATCGTAATTATGTGTCCCGGGGTCAATATTATTGTGTAATGAGAATACATCTTCCTTATCAAATAGCCTGAAAAAAGGGATTATCGGCTCATATATTGACGGTTTAGCGCGGCGAGTTTGAAAACAGCAATCATCTTTTTCATTGTATATTAGCAGAGTTGGTCTTGGTGCAAGCATGGCGGTTAAATGTGTATAATCAGCGATAGTGAGAAGGTCATTTGGGTTCTGTTCAAGGTCTCCGCAATCTTCAATAAAGTCAGCTCTGTAATTCATTCCGATATATCCAGCGTTCGGTGCAGTTGCGGTTATGCGAGTGTCCAGCGAACTGAGAATTATCGTCTGCCATCCCCCGCCCGAAAGCCCTGTCATTGCTATCCTTTTTGGGTCTGTTGATGGGTGTTTTAAAAGCACATCAATTCCGCGTTTCATAGCTAAATAAAACACTGACAGACCGCAAGTTCCACACAGATCAAGATATGCCAGACGGTTATGTTTCAAGTCTTCATTTGCTAACTCTCCGAAGACTAGCCATTCGGGGTGTAGCGCTAACATCCCCCTTTTAGCAAGATTAATACAACGTAATTGTTCATAATCCTGAGTTTTCCCCGGAGGACCAACATGACCATTGACGTTGAGAATAGCAGGGACTTTATCTTTGATCTCATTGGGCATATAAAGCAAAGCTGGTATCCATAATCCAGGGAGCGCTTCATAACGCAATTTACGGATCATATAACCATTTTCGGTCTTTATGGTATCTCCCCAGACTACCTGTGGATCATCATTTTCATACCATTCTTTTGGCACTCCTCCGTATACAATTCTGGCAAGTATTTTTTGTCTTAGTTCTTCGCTTTCCTTTTCCCATTCCTCTGCTGTTGATGGGATTTTGACCGCAGGGATACGTTTTTTAATGAAATTCTGTATCTGGTCTTGAAATTCATTTTCAGACAACAAACGTTTATTCGCCCATTCTTCAATTGCAGTGTTATCACTGTCAAATATAGAATATGTCAGTAGTAATAAAGTCAAGCAACTCCCACAGAGCATAAGATAATTCCCCCTAATCTTAAAGTTGATTAATTGAAAAATCTCACTATAAATCAAAGCAGAAACCTATCTTAAAACCGCCACTTTGCCAGTTTTAGTCTCTACTTTCCCATTAAATTTTGTCTTGAGAGCATAAACATAAACGCCGTTTGCTATATCGGGTTTGATTTCCCAATAGATTTCACTGCTTCGTTTTTTGACATCTATGTTACTAGTATGAACCAATGTCCCATAAATGTTATATATTTCAAGCACAATTTCATCAACAGGAACTAAAAGCCTATACTCAAAGTTGATCCGGCCTTTTGGGTCTGGTCCAGGATTTGGATAAGCCTTCAACATTGCTAACATTCCCGGCGCGAGGTCAATTGGCGTTGAATCGATAGTCAAAATATATGGTTGATTAGGACTGTAACCACTATCCGAAAAGACTTTGATATAGTATATGCCACTTTTGCTCACTCTGAAGCTGAGCCTTTTTGATGACTGATAAGCTTCTTCTGCCTCAAATAAGGTCCTACCTTGTGCATCAGATACGATCAGTTTATAATCGCTCCCATTGGGTATATTCTCAAGGTATATGATATTTACATTGTTTGAACTGAAATAGATTGAATAGAAATCCACGTCATCCTTGTCTTTCAAAAAAGACGCATATCTTTTTCCGAATTCAAGTGGACCGAAAGCTGATGATATACTATCGTTTGGCTCATAGGTATCACCAAAGAATAGTTCAAATGTCATAGTTGCTCCGCTTTTGCTTATATTAGTGATAATGATTCCGCTATATGTGCCATCGTTTGCGTTGCTATTTGGATATGTAGCAGGGGTAAATTCTGTTTGTCCATCTTCGGCAGAAAATGCTGCGCCTCTTGTTGCTTTATTGTGTGATGTCCTATCTGGGTCTTCGGGGTCTTCCACAAAAGCCCTATGTGGATAGCTAAAAGATTTTGGCTGGTTCTCGTCAATGTGCCATATTATTATACCAGAATCAGGCAGGTATGTGTCATAGATCGTGCCAATATTGTTATTTCTGTTTTCAATTAGGAAATACTCTTTTCCCTTTTTTCCCGGAATGTCAATTTTATAGGCTAGTTTATTTGATAATAGTTCTAATGCATCTATTGAATACTTACCGTTATCTTTTAGTTCGATGGGTTCTAACCAGCCACGGATGCCATTTGTCCTATCAGCGTCGAAATCCCATTTAAGATAACTGCATATATGACTGGGGTTTTGTCCGTTATTCAAGTAAGGACCAAACATTCCCATAAGACACCAAAAACCAACAGGATAGTCATAAGCATAAAGATCAGGAGCCCCAAATTCGTGGAAAAATTCATGGCAATATATGCCTATATTGATATTGTTGCTAGACGGGTCTTCGGCTACAACCATCGCGGACATGATCTTTTTTCCGTCATAAATGCCAGAAATTCCATCAACTGTTGCTGACCATATATCGTTCGATATGCCAGTGGAAGCTTCATCATTTCCCGAATGAATGATCATAAGATGATCTATATAGCCATCGTTGTCTCTATCATATTGAGAGAAATCTATGTCTGGGTCTGCAAGCGTGCATACCTCTTGAACAAGTTCTCTATACCTATCGGTTATTATATTGCCGGCACCATAATATGACATTTTCTTGCTTGCCCTGTACCAATTGTCGCCTTTTGGCATAACTCCGCCGAGATAACCGGGTTGGATCTGCATTTTCCCATAAGAAACTTCATTAAAATAAAGATACATTGAAGAACCTTTTTTACCAAATATAGCGTCATTAAATATGGAATCCGGTTTTTTCCCGGGCTGATCGGAGAAATCGACTCTAATTGCTAAAATATATTCAATTCCATCTGCTTGCTTAATGTAATTCATTCTAGGGACATCCGGGTCAAGAATTGCTATCTGGCGAATGTCCGCAATGTTCATCAAAGGCAGACCGCTAATGTTAAACTTTTCATAGATTTTCGGATTTGGTGGGGCTGTCCAAGCAGAGATTGTCAGTAATGCAATTAAAATAATAACTACTAAAACAATTTTCATAAATTACCTTTCTTTACATTTCCACGATCTGATCAACTTCTGTGGAGATCAATTTGCTGGGGTCTTCATAGATGACGGGTCTCATACGAAGTCCTGTCTGGATGGGAGCTAACTCCATATTCACGGGCATATATATAATAATCTCTGTGCCTTCGCCCATACAACTTGAAACGGTTATACTGCCTTTATGTTCTTTTATTATTCTATCAACTATGCTTAAACCGAAACCACTTCCAGAATCTTTTGTCGTATAGCCCGGTTTGAAGATATTATCAATGTCCTGAGGTGGAATTCCGATACCTGTATCTTGAAATACTATCTCTATATTTGATGTATCGAGTGAGTATCTGGTTGCGATATACAAAGAGCCAACACAATTAGTCATAGCTTCAATAGCGTTAATTATGATATTGCCAAATGCCTCCTTCAATTTTGCTGTATCCCCTTTAACTTTCGGCAGATCATCAGTAAGTTCCAGCAGACAACTTATATTTCCAAGATATAGCTTACCTTTATCATCAGGTTTAAACCCAATTTGAGATATTACTGACTGTAAGACTAAGTTGACATCTATCATATCTAAAACAAGACTTTCGTGTTTCAATGTTCCCAAAAGTTCGACCATTTCGTTATAACATTTTTCTTGGTCTATTAAGATTTCTGTAATATTTTTATTTGTTTCTGGATCAATTGACTGTGATATTCGTCTCAACTTTGATCCCACAACACCAATAAGGTTTTTGATCCTATGAGCTTTTGAATAAACACTTTCACAGGCTTCAGCACGTCCTATGTCCATTAATGCCAAAGATAAATTGAAAAATATTTTGGCAGAATTTTCAGATGCCTCATCAATCCAAAGCTGAAAATCTTGAATGATCTCATCATTCCGCTGATAAAAATATATTTTTGCCAAATTATAATAGGGACTTGAATAGTCAGGGTCTAACTTTATTGCAGTCCTGAACTCATAAATAGCCTTATCTGTCCATCCTTTTTGAGAATATAAAACTCCGAGATTGTTGTGGGCTTCTGCTGACCAATTAGCTATCGTTAAACCTTTCTGATATGCTTCTATGGCAAGGTCAATCTCTGATGAACTATCGTCGTAAAGAGATCCAAGCAGAAAATATACGGAATGCATATCATCAAAATCGTGAAATTCATTATAAATTTTGGTTAAAGTTAATAGATGGTTGATCGCTTCTTCGCGATAATCAGGTTTTTTGTATCTATTACGTGCATATATCAACGCAAGATAAAACCTTGCGTTCAAGTGATCTGGGTCTATAATTAATATTTTGTGTAATTTTTCCATTGCTATTAAATATTTATTTTTACCTTCCGCATATATCAAGGCTAGATAATATAAAGCATCTGAGTCATCTGGTCTGATTTCCAATTGTTTCTGAAATATTAATTCTGCGTCGTCCCATCTTTTAAGCGATATATATATGATACCTAGATTATGCAAAGCATCTCTAAATAAAGGATCAATTTTAATAACTCGTTCATAATCATGACAGGCTTTTTCAAGGTCACCAATGTAAAAATAAGCTAATGCTCTACGTGAATATGCCTCTATATAATCAGGTTTCATCTCGATGGCTTTGCTGAAGCTTTCTATGCACTTATCTAATTTTTTATCGTCTTTCAGGATTAGTCCAAGTGTATAGTGAAATTTAGCGATATCAGGGCGGATTTGAATGGCAATGTTGATCTCTTCTTGTGCTTCATCGAAAAGCCCCATTTTGTAATAGACAACGCCCAGGTTATGATGCGCAGTTGCATATTGAGGATCAAGATTGATAGCACGCTTATAAGCGGAAACTGCATATTCGTAGACACCAGATTCCGCATAGAGATTGCCAAGCCTACACTGATCCCTTGCCTCTGGATTTCTTGATTTGCCATCTTGGGAGTCTATTTCACCGTGTTGTGATGGTATTGTATCCCTTAAATCTTGTTTACGCATTGGACAAAGCACAAAATAATGTCAACAAATACCTTGCTGATTCGTCTGTATCAAATTTTTAATGAAAATGAAAATAATCTAAAAGTTTATGGATTCGATTATTTGATTAAACTCTACTTACTATAAAATTCATTATCAAACAAAAGGAAAATGATAATCATAAAGATAACTTGTTTAATCCTATTGCTCTAAAGGATCAATTATCGATCTGTTGCGTTCATAAAACTTCGGTAATGAATAGGTTTTATTTCTATAATATGTCACAGTTCTTCTACTGATCTTTACTCCATATTCATTCTCCAAAATGTCTGCAATCTCCGCATCATTAAACGGCTTTTTTCTTATACCAGCTTTGATCTCCTTTGGTTCTCTTTCCTTGATAATCCGCAGTATAACATCCTCTTTGCTCTGGCAGAAGAAATGTAAAGTTTTAATCCCATCTTCTGTTTCAATATATTTGTTTTTTAATATCCTGCTGATTGTTGATTCGTGCTCACCAACTTCCCTTGCTATATCTGCTTGGCTTAGTGGTCTTAGATATATATTATTCATACTGACAAAATACCTGTATTGAAACCTGAATATAAACTGAACTACACGGAAAGTGAGACTTTTCCTTTGATTTATTATCTTTAACTTATCTATAAAATCTAACTCCTCTTTTTTTAACTGGGGGTCATTTTCCTGAATACTATAACGAAAACTATACTCCTCGGTTGAGTTTATCTGTATCTCTGCCCGTGGCGGATTACTTAAACGTCTAACAATTGCTATTGGTTGAGATGGGCTTTTTTCATTTAGAACTTGCGGTTCCACTATGTTTATCTGCTCAGAACTTGCGACATTAACCTTCTCCACTATCTCTATAATTTGATCAACCGTATTAACATCAAGACCAAGTTTTCTAGCTATCTTGAAGGCATCAATATTTTCAGAAAGGAAGCATTCAATAAAATCCGTTTCGGATATACGGTTTTTTTCTATAATTTCAGCAAGTTGGGAGATAGCCTCGTTTGAACTGGCAATGGATTGTGTGTCTTCTATCTGACGAATGTTATTGGGATCATCAAAACTGATATATGCGGTATAATCCTCCTCGCCTTTGCCCTCCCATGAAAGTTTTAAGTGTTTACAATATTCAATCGCTTTGATAAGATCACCTTTTGGGACGTTATATTTTTTTGAAAGCTGTTTTACATTTCTAAGGGCTTTTTTATCAAAAAAATCCGATTCCCATCCTATTTTGTCTGTTATTTTATAATCCTGTAAGAACTTGACAAACTGACGATCTTGGAAATCTTGATATATATGTGTTGGAATACGACCTTTGAATCCAATCTTTTTTACAATGCCGTTTTTGAGCATATTTTTAAACATCTGATCAGACTCTATTTCAGCAATGTATTTGCGGAAATCTGACTCGCTCTTGGTCAATATATCAATGTAACTATCAGGTGGTCTGATCACTCTGATCTCTGGTTTTACGGTTACGTCTGGTTTTATCGATAGTCTCATGGGCATTTAAGGAAAAGTAGTTAGTTGAATCATTACATTGTGGACCCGCATTCAATAGTATATCAGAGAGATATATATATGTCAAAGGATTTATCTTTTACCTTGCTTTTGACATCAAACATGGAGTAAAATGTATTACAGAAATGAATAAATCTAGAAAATAGGTTATTCATTTTTCCTCCCTACTATTGAGTCATAGTATTATCCCCCTTGGGTTAACAAGGTTAAGTATTCATAAACCATTGTTATTATTAGCTTTATCTAATAAGAGAAAAAAGAAAAGAGAAATCCAGGGGGATTTATTATATATTCTCAATCACCTATTTGCCTAATAATGCATTTAAGTTTCTAATTTGTTTAATATTTGAGAAAAAAGCAATTATAAAAAACCCCTAAATCTTATAAAGATCAAAATTGCTATGAGAAATTAGACAATAAATACCATAACTTTGGATTATCGTGACCCAAAATTGAAAGATATTGTCACCTGTATTGTTTTATGCTAAATGAAAAAAGAGTTCGGCAATTAAATAAGGCGTCGATAACCGACGGTCCGATTATCTATTGGATGAGCCGCGATCAAAGGATTTGCGATAACTGGGCGTTGTTATATGCACAAGAATTGGCGATCCAATGTAAACAGCCACTTGCAGTTGTTTTCTGTCTTGTGCCGAATTTCTTAGGTGCAACAATACGTCAGTATGATTTTATGATAGACGGTCTGATTGAAATAGAAAAGAAATTAGCCTTGATCAATATTCCATTCTTTTTATTAGTCGGTGATGTTGAAACAAATCTTCACAAGTTTTCACGTCAACACAATATTGGTGCAGTGGTAACAGATTTTTCACCATTGCGGATCAGCAGAACATGGAAGGATAAATTAACGAACTCTATTTATGTGCCAATTTATGAAGTAGATACACATAATATAGTGCCATGCTGGTTCGCATCATCAAAACAAGAGTATAATGCTTATACTTTCAGAAGAAAAATTAATAATTTTCTTCCTGAATTTCTTACTGATATTCCCTCTGTCAGACCACATCCTTATAAGTGGAACAGTCCATATTTTTCAGTTGATTGGAATAGCGCAAATAAAACGCTTAATGTAGATAGATCGGTCTCAACATTATCTTGGATTAAATCTGGTGAAGATAATGCGCACAAAACTCTTCGGTACTTTATTGATCAAAAATTAGACTATTATCAGGTAAATCGAAATGATCCGACAAAAGACAGCCAATCCAATCTCTCGCCATATCTACATTTTGGGCAAATATCTGCCCAAAGGATAGCCTTAGAAATTAAAAAGAGCAACAGGAAAAAAGAATCATGTGAAGCGTTCTTGGAAGAACTTATCATAAGGCGAGAGCTTTCTGATAACTTTTGCTATTATAATAATTTCTATGATTCTTTTGATGGGTTTCCCAAATGGGCAAAGGACACGTTAAATCAGCATCGGAGCGACAAAAGAGAGTATTTATACTCGTTATCTCAATTTGAAAATGCTCAGACCCATGATAATTTATGGAACACTGCACAATTGGAGATGGTTAAACTTGGCAAAATGCACGGTTATATGAGAATGTATTGGGCTAAAAAGATATTGGAATGGACCAAAAGTCCTGAAGAAGCCCTAGAAATAGCAATATACTTGAACGATAAATATGAACTTGATGGTAGAGACCCGAATGGTTATGTTGGAATTGCATGGAGTATTGGGGGAGTTCACGATCGGGCTTGGTTAGAAAAATCAGTAATTGGAAAAATTCGATATATGAGCTATAATGGTTGTAGATCAAAATTTAATATCAAAGAGTATATAGACAATGTATCAAAGTATGCTGATGCTTCAATACGGAAATAGATATAAAGTTGATTGGAACTTTTAGCTTAGAAAAATTTTTGTTTAAATTCCGTCTTTTTAAGACAACTAAAATGATATTTCAGAACCATAAATTATCGGTTTTAAGCCTGAAAAACAAGTTAATATTAGTTTTCGCAATACTATCATTTACACCAACGATATTAATGATGTTACTTTCCTATTTCATAATATCACAGGGAATTAATAAATGGGAAGAGTTGACCAGTGAACTAAGAAAACTTAGAGTTCTTCCGATGATCGAAGGAGTAAGGACAATATCGGTAGAACCTAATGTTGTTCGATCCTTGGAGTGGAAGATGCCTTTTTCGTCCCTGGACCTAGTTCTTCCAGAGGGATATATAGTTTTAATCTATGACGATAAAGGCAACATTTTATTTAATTCATCTGAGGATAAATTATTAAAGGGCAAATTTACAAGCCTTGCCGATCTAGATTTGCCACCGATAGATTCTTTCCCTTATAACGACCCTGTTTTACCAAAAGAACCGATCAAATTGAAAGATAAAGAATTGGCTCTTGCTGGTATGGGGATTTATTCGCAGAATAATGCAAAGCTATTGGGAATAGCAGTTGTTGGAAAAGTCGTCCCATTAGCTCCTACGGATTTGGACAATATGAAAAGAGGGATAGGAGTCATACTTATATTTGCTGCGATTGTGATTTTTCTTATAGCCTTATGGATTAGCTCGCTTATTGCCAAAGAGATAACTGAACCTATACGTATATTAGTAAAAGGCACGCGTGAGGTTGCAGATGGAAATTTGTTACATAAGGTTGATATCAATGCAAGAGACGAGGTAGGTATGTTAGCTGAATCATTCAATATTATGACAGAGAAATTGAATAAGTATGCAGAAGATTTAAGAAGAGCAGAAAAATCTGCTGCATGGAAAGAAGTTGCACAGAAATTTGCGCACGAGATCAAAAATCCTTTAACCCCTATTCAGCTATCTGCAGAAAGAATTAGAAAAAGATATTACACTAAACCCGAAGAATATGAGAAAATTTTAAACGAAGGCACAAATGTTATAATAGAAGAAGTAGAACGTTTACGTCTTCTTTTGGATGAGTTTATGCAATATGCACGTATGCCTTTGCTTGCACCGACTTTGACAGATGTTAATGAAGTAGTCGCTAATGCCTTGAAATCCTACGGCGAAATGCCTGAAAATATTGAGATTATAACCAACTATTCAGACGATATCCCAAAAATTATGATTGATCCTGAACAGACAAGGAGAGCGTTTTTCAACATCATAAAGAATGCGATTGAAGCCATAGAAAAGGAAGGGAAAATTAACGTTACCACTAGGTTAATAGATGATCAAGATCAGCAAAGGAAATTTGTTGAAGTAGAGTTCTCAGATACAGGCGTTGGAATACCGCCGGAGATTATGGATATCCTATTTACTCCGCATTTTTCAACCAAAAAAGGCGGGACAGGTCTTGGTTTAACAATTACGAAGAAAATTATTGATGATCAAGGCGGAACCATAAGCGTATCAAGTGAACAAAATAAAGGCACAACCTTTTGGGTAAGGTTGCCAATTTCCGAAGGAGAAAATTTGGTTTAATATGAAAGTTTTAGTAGTAGACGATGAACGTAATGTCCGATCATCACTTAAAGGCGTATTGGAAGACGAAGGCTTTATAGTCCTAACCGCAAGTAGCGGGGAGGAAGCTCTTGAAATAATACGTAAAGATAAGCCTGGTATAATTTTACTTGATGTGCTTATGCCAGGGGGCATTGATGGTATTGAAACATTAAAATTGATCAAAGACTATGACCCTTCTATAATTGTTCTTATGATCTCTGGACATGGCACTATTGAGATGGCTCTGAAAGCAATAGAACTGGGCGCTGCGGATTTCATAGAGAAACCACTTTCCGCAGACCGTATAATTGTTAGGATCAATCAGGCTGTCGAGAAAAATAAACTAAAAATTGAAAACATCCTATTAAAAAAAGAAATTGACGAGAGATTTCAGATAATCGGTGAAAGTAAAGTAATGAAAGACCTTATCGCAAAGATTATGTCTATCGCTCCGACAAATAGCAGAGTGCTTATATTCGGAGAAAATGGAACAGGAAAAGAGCTTGTTGCCAGGGCAATACATAGAAACAGTAAACGTAGTGATCGTCCTTTTATTCAGGTAAATTGTGCCGCTATACCTGATGATCTTATAGAATCAGAACTTTTCGGACATGAGAAAGGTTCATTTACAGGAGCAATAAATCGCAGTATTGGAAAGTTTGAGCAGGCAAATAATGCGACTCTGTTCCTTGACGAGATCGGCGATATGAGCCTAAAAACACAATCAAAAGTCTTAAAAGCAATAGAAGAAGGGGAGTTTACAAGGGTAGGGGGAAAAGAGCATATCAAAGTGGACGTCCGTATAATCTCTGCAACAAACAAGGATTTACAGCACGAAGTTGAGCAAGGAAAATTTAGAGAAGACCTCTATTATAGACTTAATGTAATCCCAATTTATGTTCCGCCTTTGCGAGAAAGAATAGAAGATATTCCACTATTAGTGTCATATTTCCTAGCAAAATTCAGTGCTGAAAACAGTGTTAAAGAAAAGCGTATATCCCAATCTGCAATGAAAATTCTACAATCTTATCATTGGCCCGGCAATGTCAGAGAGCTAAAAAATTTGATTGAACGACTTGTAATTATGGTGCCTTCTGATTCAATAGAGGCAAGCGATTTACCAAGCAATTTTTTTGAACAGCCGAAGATGCTCAGATCATCGATGACAGAACTAAGAAAAGCAAAAAATGACTTTGAACGTGAATATATCATAAAAACTCTGAAAGCCTGTAATTGGAATATAACAGAAACCGCCAAAATGCTTGGCATTGAACGGACAAACCTTCATAGAAAGATGAAGCAACATAATATTTCAAGAAAAATGGATGAATAAAGAATATAGATTCTTTGAGTAAAATCGCAAAAATAAAGGGAGTTTATTTAGTTAGGGAGGAAAAATAATGCCTAAATACACGATCCACGTTATCTCACATACACATTGGGATAGGGAATGGTATATGCCTTTTGAAAAACACCGCAGAAGGCTTGTTAAATTGATGGATGCGCTTCTTGATCTGCTGGATAAAGACCCTGATTTTAAGCATTTTCATACCGACGGGCAGATCATACCAATTGAGGATTATCTAGAAATTCGCCCACACCAAAAAGGACGAATAGAAAAAGCGGCGTCAGAAGGCAGACTATCCTTGGGTCCTTGGTATGTTCTGCAAGATGAGTTCCTGACCAGTGGAGAAGCAAATATCCGTAATATGATGTTTGGACTTAAAACTTCAAACAAGTATGGAAAACCAATAAAAATAGGTTATCTTCCTGATAGTTTTGGCAATATCTCACAAATGCCACAAATATTAAGAGGATTCGGCATTGATAACGCTGTTTTTGGGCGAGGTATCAACCGTTGGCAAGACCAATACGATGAAGATGAGCCAGAATCAAGAGGCTATAAGTCTGAATTGATATGGCGTTCTCCCGATGGTTCAGACGTGCTCGGAATTTTTATGGCTAACTGGTATAGCAATGCTATGACTATACCTACTGACCCCGATAAAGTGCTTGAATATGTTAACAATGTGAAACAAGCCTGTTTGAAATATGCTACGACAACGCATCTTTTATTTATGAATGGCTGTGACCATACACCTTCGCAACCTGACGTTTCAACCGCTATAAAATTAGCAAACGAAATGCTTCAAGATGCAGTGATGGTTCACTCAAATTTCACTGATTACATAGCCAAAGTCAAACAGGAAGTCCAAAACCTTCAAGTAAAAGAAGGGGAGTTACGTAGCGAATATACCGACGGTTGGGGAACTCTTACAAATGTCCTTAGCAGTAGAATATATCAAAAACAAGCTAATTGGAGGTGTCAATCTCTTCTTGAAAAATGGGTTGAGCCGTTCAGTGCCTTTGCTTTTATACTAGGCGAGCGATATGATAGTGACCTGATCTGGCATGCTTGGAAAACTCTTATGCAAAACCATCCACACGATAGCATATGCGGTTGCAGTTGTGATGAGGTCCATCGTGAAATGGATACCAGATTTGAAAAATGCCAAATACTGTCCGAACAATTGGCAAAAGAAGCTATTAAAAATGTCGCCAATAATATAAACATAAGCGAATTGGATAGAGATTCTGCGAAGATCGTTGTCTTCAATCCGATCAACGTCAATCGTAAAGAGTTGGTGATCGCATCAGTAGATTTTCCAAAGGACTCAGAAATATATGATCTAGCAGTTTTTGATGCAGAGGGAAATAATATACCGTCCTATATCCTTGAAGATATGGGAATAGTTTGGGATTACGATCTTCCTGAAGTCGGGTTTAGAGTTCCATATAACGTCAGACGATTCAATATAGCCTTCCTTGCAAATGTCCCTAATGTTGGATATGCTACTTATCAAGTCCTACCAACAGAGGAAACAACAAGTGGAATATGTAAGGTTGACTGTATGGAAAATGAACATTTGCTTGTGGAAATCCTCAATGATGGCAGACTTAATATCACCGATAAAAATTCTGGCTTTTGTTTTAAGGGGCTAAACCAATTTCAAGACAGTATAGACATAGGGGATGAATATAACTATCGGGCACCAGAAGAAGACGAATTAATAACGCCTTATGTATCTGATACAAAAATAGGACCAATATTAGATAATGGTATTTACAAAGAATGCATGATCAAAACAAAATTACGTATGGCTGAAAAACCGATGGATATAAGTTATACATTACTACTTGTCAACGGAAGCAAACGTCTATATGTTAATGTAGAGGTTTTGAACGAACATAAGAATCATCGTCTCAGAGTGCTTTTTCCAACAGATACAAACACTGATTATGTCTCCGCTGACGGTCAATTTGACGTTGTCAAAAGAAAGATCACACCTTGGAAAGGTTGGAAAAATCCATCAAATTGTCAACCTCAACAGGCTTTTGTTGACGTTTCTGATGATGAGAAAGGTTTAACTATCGCAAACCGTGGGCTGCCAGAATATGAAATCCTACGTGATGGCAAAAATACAATAGCTATAACACTTCTGAGATCGGTCAGACATCTAGGTGATTGGGGGGTCTTCCCAACACCAGAGGCACAATGTCAAGGATTACATACTTTTGAATATGCCATAATTCCTCATGCTGGTAAATTGGAATCATCCACTGCGGATATTGATGCACGTGCTTTTAATGCACCATTGACCGCTGTTCAGATCAAGAATAGAGGGAATAAACTAGCTCTAAGAGGGTCCTTTATTGACCTTCAACCGCAAAAACTCGTGCTTTCGTCAATAAAAAAGGCAGAGGACAGGGACAGTCTGATTGTGAGATTCTACAATCCCTACAACGAAGCTATGTTAGGGACATTGACTTCGCTTATGCCTGTTGATAGTGCCTATATCTGTAACCTTGCAGAGGAAAGGCTGGAAAAGTTAGAGTGCATTAATGGAATTATTACCTTTAATGTTTTGCCAAAGAAAATCATCACCTGTGAGATAGTAATTGGCAAACAATAATATATAAATTAAATATAACTAAACTTTGCACAAATGTTGAATAAAGAAAGGAATTTATAATATGCAAGCTTATGTTCTAGCGGTATCGATAAGTGAAAAGAAAGGCGTAAAAAAAGAAAATATCCCCGAAGGAATACTGATAGAAAATTTCGGTCTAGAAGGCGATGCACATGCTGGCGATTGGCACAGACAGGTCAGTCTGCTTGCAATGGAAAGCATAGAAAAGATCAGAGCAAAAGGGCTTGATGTCGGACCTGGCGATTTCGCAGAAAATATAACAACTGTTGGCATTGATCTTGTTAACCTCTCGATCGGGACAAAGATAAAAATTGGTGATTCTGCTTTGGTTGAGGTTACGCAAATCGGAAAAGAATGTCACGATAGATGTGCTATATATCGTCAAACTGGTGATTGTGTTATGCCTAGAGAAGGTATATTTGTAAAAGTCCTTAAAGGTGGTAAAGTCAAGAAAGATGATCCAATAACCATTGTTTGCTAGTATTACAATGGAAATAATATTATAAAGCGATAAGAAAATAAGTTATACTGCTGATGTTTAAAATAAATTAGTATATTTCAAAAATTCTTGGCGAAACTATCAAAAAGTATCTTTCTGAATAACTAATGAGACCCGTCTCTTAATGTAAATTCATCATTTCTTAGCAAAAACTCAGTTGATCTTTTAGTTACAATATGTTAATATTACAATATATTTTTGTGTAAGAAAGAAAATTGACCCATTTTTGAAAATAAAATTCTTGCTTTATATGATCTATTATGTTAAAATACGGTTGAACGACGGGAATATTTTCATAAGTGGGAATTAATTGATAAATAAATCTCTTCATTTGGTATTGAAGCCATGAACATACTTTATCTAAGCCTACGCTTTCCCTATCCACCTCACAGTGGGGATAAGATCAGGACATATAACGTTCTAAGGCATCTTTCATACAGACATTCAGTTTCTTTTGTCTCATTTGTCCAATCTTCCGAAGAAACCAAGTATGTAGATAAAATCCATGATTTCTGCAAAAACGTTTCAACAGTCAAGCTTAACAAGACCAATGCTTATGGAAACTGTGTTTTGAGCCTACTTTCAAGTGAACCATTTCAAGTTGCATACTGGCATTCATCCAAGATGCAAAAGACGGTAACTAACCTTATAGAAAAGAACAGTTTCAATATTATCCATGTCCAATTTTTTCGTATGGCTCAATATGTGATGAAATACATTGATAAGCCAAAGGTTTTAGATTCTGGTGATTCATTCTGGTTAAATCTCAGCAGGCGTTCAAAACTTGATAGAAGTTTGGCATGGCCTCTTCTCAAATTAGAAGCAAGCAGGGTCAAGCTATATGAAACGCAGATCGCTAAATGGTTTAATCATATAACGATGGTTTCGCCTTTGGATATGCAGTGTTTACTTTCTAATGACAAAAGCTTACCTATATCAATAGTGCCAATGGGGGTTGACATTGACTATTATCAACCTAATTCAAATGATTATGGGATGAATCTACTTTTTACTGGGACAATACGGTATTTTCCAAACAAGGATGCCGTTTTATACTTCTATAAACATATATTTCCATTGATAAAAAACGCAATTCCAGACGTAAAATTTTACGTAGTCGGAAACTATCCTCCAAAAAATATTAAAAAACTAGCTTCTAATGGTGATATAGTTGTTACAGGTCATGTGGAGGATGTAAGACCTTATTTTGATAGATCAGCAGTTTTTGTTTGTCCTTTACGTTCTGGTTCAGGGATGCAAGCTAAAATATTAGAAGCGATGGCTATGGGAGTTCCTGTTGTCACAACTTCTATCGGTGCGACTGCATTAGAAGCTGTTGACGGAAGGGATATAATAGTTGCAGATGATACAAAAGTCTTTGCTGAAAAGGTTTTGGAATTATTGAAAGATAGTGATCTTCGCAACTATATCGCAAAAAATGCGAGGAAGTTGGTCGAAGAGAAATATGAATGGTCAACCATTGTCCGCCGTTTTGATGAGATATATAAAAGTATAAAAGCAATGGAGATGAAATGACAAAAAAAGTATTTGTTTCTCGGAGCGCATGGGTTTTAGCAGATATTTTGCTTGTCAATCTGGCAACTTTTTTGGCATATGTGATCCGTGGTCTTCTCTACTCAGATGAACAATGGAAGAATCTTATGATGAGAGAATATGCGGATATGTTTTGGTTGATTTTAACTGCCGTTACGGTAGTTCGCATTGGAACTTTTTTTGTTTTCAGGCTATACAAACCTGTTTGGAAATATGCAAGTGTTGGCGAATTTGTGAATATTGTAAAAGCAGTTACGCTTGGCTCTGCTGTCTTTATCGTTGCAATGTTTGTGTCAAGGCAGATATTTTATTCACGAGGGGTCGTTGCAATTGACTGGGCTTTGAACTTAATTTTTATTGGATCAACTAAGTTTGCAAGCAGGATAATTAACGAATACAGACCATCCCCATCGCGCGGACCGGAAACTAAGATGTTGATTTTCGGGGCAGGCTCAGCAGGACAAAGTGCCTTACGTGAAATGCGAGAAAATAAAGAAAAAAACTATCGTCCCATAGGTTTCATAGACGATGATCCAGAAAAAATTGGGAAAAGCATACAAGGTGTTGATGTCCTTGGCACAACTAAGGAGATTCCTGAAATTATCCGTAAATCCGGTGCGAAGGAAATTCTAATTGCAGCAAAATCCATCTCGGAAGACAAATTGAAAGAATTGTCTGAATTATCCAATTCTAGTGGTGCAAAGGTTAGTGTCTTTCATGAGATTCGCTCTTTGTCATTACCAAGCGACATTCCAGAAAAGGTATTAGTGATCGGCGGGGCAGGCTATGTCGGCTCTGTTATGGTCAGGAAGCTACTTCAAAGGGGATATAAGGTCAAAGTCCTTGATTCATTAATTTATGGTGGGCAGCCACTTAGCGATCTATATAATAACCCTAATTTTGAACTGATTGTCGGCGATCTAAGACACGTAGAGACCATTGTCCATGCTGCAAAAGGCGTAGATGCTATCATCCATCTTGGCAGTATTGTCGGCGATTCTGCTTGTCAGCTTGATCCAGAGTTTGCATTAGAGGTCAACTCAATAGCTACCAAAATGATAAAATCCGTCTGTGTGGGATTTGGAATAAAACGTTTTCTCTTTGCCTCAACTTGTAGCGTATATGGTGCAAATGACAACATACTTGATGAAAATTCCGCATTAAACCCCTTGTCTGTATATGCAAGATCAAAGGTATACTCTGAAAGGGCATTGTTGGACGGAAACGGCAATTTTTCGCCTACCATCTTTCGTATGGCTACTGTCTTTGGGCTTTCATATAGACCTAGATTTGATCTGGTTATAAACCTTTTGACTGCAAAAGCCACTGATGGCGAAAAGGTAACCATATTTGGTGGACGTCAATGGCGTCCTTTTGTCCATGTAAACGATGTAGCTAAAGCCTTTATAAAATGCTTAGAATCGCCTTTGGACAAGGTAGCCTATCAGGTATTTAATGTCGGCGATGACTCTTTAAATTATCAAATATCAGAAATTGGAAGAATAATCTCGGAAGTCATACCAAATTCACGCATTGAACATCAAGAGGATTTAACCGATCAACGTAATTATCGCGTATCATTTAAAAAAATAAGGACAATGCTAAATTTTACATGCGATAAAACCATCAAAGATGGCGTTGTTGAGATCAGAGACGCAATCCAATCTGGAAAAATATCTGATTACCGTGATGCTCTATTCAGTAATTATCTTTGGCTTGAAAAACAGAGAGAAAAAAGAGAGATAGTATTTAATAACTCTCATTATGAATAAACAAAAGTTCTCAATATTGCTTAAAGACAAACTATCTGCTATGCTAAAACGCATCTTTGATATCGTCTTTTCTTTATCTGCCTTAATTTTGCTTTCCCCTCTTTTTTTTATTTTATCAATAATAATAAAAATTTCTTCTCCCGGTCCGGTATTCTATAAAGGTAAAAGGATGGCAAAGGGGGGAGGGATATTCTATATGCATAAGTTTCGCAGTATGGTCGCTAATGCTGACAAACTCGGGACAGACCTCACTAAATATGAAGATGAGCGTATAACAAGAATCGGAAAATTCCTTCGTAGGACAAAACTTGATGAGTTACCAAATCTTATTGACGTCCTTAAAGGCAATATGAGCGTTGTTGGTCCAAGACCAGAATCGCCGATGTATGCACAATATTATAATGAACGACAAAGAAAGGTGTTAGATGTTAAGCCGGGGATAACAGGGCTGGCACAATTAGAAAATCGCAGAGAAGATTTAAAGTTAAAAGACCAGGCAGACCCAGATGCATATTATATAAATGTGTTAATGCCCAAAAAACTTGAGATTGATCTTTATTATGTTGAAAATAGAAATTTCTTTATGGATATTAAGATAATATTTAAAACTTTATTTGGCAGGTAGTAGCCAATATATAAAAATATCAAGCTTGCGAACAGTAAAAACTGCCCGCAAGTTTTTATCAAAATTTTTTATTCTTCAATTGATATTGCTTCAACTGGGCAACCTTCCGCTGCTTCTTTGGCACAATCTTCGAGGTCTTCTGGCACTTCTTCCACTTTTTCCTTTGCTAAATCATCGACTATTTCGAAAAGGTCTGGACAAGTATCAACGCAAAGCTCACAACCAGTGCAGAGGTCTCGGTCAACTTTAACTTTCATTAATTAACTCCTTTCATTATTTGAAAACACATATTGATTTAGGTCTTTTAATTCTAAGAGTTATACTCTCAAACACTCTAAACAAATGATCCATTCCATCTGGACCAAGATAAGCAGTAACAAGGTCTTGTGCGATCACAAGATCGAGATTTTCACGCCCTGTGGCAATCAGCACCGCAGAACTGCCATTTAATATAGGAGACTGGAAGATGCCATCGGTAACTAGCTCTCGGATCATAGAAACTTCAAGCATCCCTGTTGTGCCATATACACGATGTAATAACGCATATAGCGAAGCACTCGTGATGAGTGCATAAGGTCCATAAAATCCATCGTCAGTAAGTTTTCCAATGGCAGAAACGATGTTCTGAAATCCGTTTCCGTTTTCATTCCAATCAAGGGCTTTAATTGAATTGCTCTCTTTGGCATTCAATAATCCTTGAATGCAGTTCTTTTCGTCGCCGTTGAAAATCAGTTCATCTTCCTTTTTGGCACACATAGCAGAGGCTATCGCAGCAGGACCCAATTCAAGCGGAGTTTGATATTGTTTCGCAGATTCAATATCACGCCAAGCTAGCTTGAAGTCTTCGTATATAATGGGGACATTCAAGTTGAATCTATCTTTGACACTCCATTGGCTACCATCAATCCCCAATATCGACAGTTGAACTGTTTGCGTTCCAGCACCTAGTGGACCAGTTATATCAATAAATTTCCGACCAATAAGCCTTTTCTTAGCAGACTCAATTACCGCTTTGTCAATTTCTGACCAATCTTCAGCGCTAAGGGGAGCATCATCTCTAGCAAGAAAGTCTGACATTATCTTTCCCCTCCTTCCTTAAGACTACCGATCGTTAATGTCGGTTTTCCAGATACATTTACAGTTTTTTGATCCTGGTCAATTGATAACTCATTTAGTTTATCGGAAAATTCCTCTTTATGTTCTATCTCTTCGTTCATAATCTTTGTCAGTAAACGTTTAATTTTTGGATCATCTATTGCGTCAATATGCTCTTGATATTGTTTTATAGCCATCTCTTCAAGACCTATATCACGTTTGAGCATTCCAGAGACATCTTCGCCTTCAAGATTTAGTTGTGCATGTTCAATTGTTGGTATGCCACCAAGGTCTACGACTGTTTCTGATAGCCATTCCAGATGACGCATCTCGTCAATAGCGATCTCTTCCATAGTTCGGCTGATCTCGCAGATACCACAGACGAACTGATGCCTTAAATATGTTAAAATAGCCTCAATTTCTCCTGTAATATCCGCATTCAACATTCTAATTATCTCTTCATTGTTCATAATTGCCCCCTTGTAAGAAATTGGCTATTTTTTATGTTAAATTATAAAATAGCTTCAAGACCAAAGGACATAATTAGAATATCAGATTTTTAAAAATATGGCAAGAAAAATTGTGAACTAATATGTATTAACTATGGACATAGGTAACAGATTTATACATATCATAATTCCAGTCTTATTTCGGCATGGGTAACACATCCTTTTTTTAATTGTTTTTGACTATATAATAGTCATTTGTGTTACCCATGTCTATATACTATACATATTAGATTAAGCTTTCCAGGATTTCCAATCAACAAATAGCAACTAAGGCTGTTATTTAAAAAGCTCAAACATTACTTTCGCTATCTCTGTATTATCTATGTAAGCGCCTCTCACGGGATCAAATTCATCTGCGTATTTTTTAAATAGGTCACAACCAGCGCCTTTGGCATATATAGGGATAAGGCTATTTGTATGTCCAGTGCTATGCCATTCACATTTTGGGAGTTTTCCTTTGCCATTGTTTACCAAAAGATTCCAAACTGGTTTAATAGAATCATTGGGATCGTCTTTATCAGGTCCAGAATCAGGTCCTGTCAAATATCCCGTTTCGTGATCGCCTGTGATAATAAGCAAAGTCTCATCCCAACTGCTCTTTGTCTCAATCCATTTGACGGCAGCCTCTATTGCTTTGTTAAATTCTATCTGTTCCTCAATCATCCTTGCCAACGCATTACTATGGGATGCCCAATCGATCGCTCCGCCCTCAACCATAAGGAAAAAACCTTTCTTGTTATTATCCAAGACGTTGATTGCACCACTTACCATTTCTTGAAGACTTGGCACGTCTGAATTAAACGGGTCTAGGTAAATGTCACTGGCAAGGACTGCGTCTTTTGAGTCTTTTTTACCGTCAAAATTGCGATCAGTGACAGGTGTTCGATTACATTGTAATGTTGAAAGGACTTTCGGAATGCCAAGAACTCTCTTTGGAGTTTCCCCTTCCATTAACGAGCGAAACTCTTTCAAGTCCTGAATGAGCGTCCAGGGATCGCGGATCAGATCACCATCGCAATCCTCGACGAAATTATCATATATCCCATTATTGTCTATGTCAAAATCGGTTTTTCCTGTTATTAGACCATTCCAAACTGACTCTCCACCGACGTATGAGTAATTTGGATTCTTTGATACCAATTTCCCATTATCATCATAAAGTGGGTTACCACAGCCCATAATGACGTCCATTTTGCTATCAAGCAACATCTCTATCGCAATTTGACTGTAATTACTTCGTGAACCGTTATGGGCAACAAAACCAGCAGGAGTTGCATGGCTGATCTGGACACTTGTGACGACACCAGCAGATTTGCCCTTTTCCTTTGCAAGCTCACTTATATTCTTTATAATGTTTTTATTCACATCAACACCGATCGCAGAATTATAGGACTTAAATCCAGTCGCCATAGCTGTTGCAGAAGCTGCTGAGTCAGTCGCGCCAGATTTTACATATTCAAACCAACTCCAAGCCTTCTCAGGCTCATAACCTTCTTTATATGGTTCGCTAACCTTGCGATCTCTCGCTGAATATGTGCTTACCCATAACTGTATCGGGAATTTTTCATAAACTTGCGTGCTGACATCTCCATATTGATAAATGCTTGTGGCGTTAATCTGATTGTGTCCACAGCCATCGGAGATCATCAAAATTATGTTTTTAGGGACGTTTTGTGAATAAGATTCACAAACGAAAAGGACTGAAATTGTGAAAACAATTGCCAACGTTGCAAAATAAGTCCTTTTATAAATCAATTTTATCCTCCAAATCGTTAATTAAAGCAAGCCTGAGGTTAATCTATCGCCCAATACCAAAGCATTAGATTTGGTATTTTAAAAAACGGGTATTTAGCGATCTAAAATTCCCCAGTCTAGTTTTACCAACTCTCATTTACTTTATAGAAATAGAATAGAATGTCCTATGTCCTCTATTGAGATAGCAGACATAAGATCATCAATAAACCCCATTCCATATAGGGTCAGATATTGGACTATATTAAACACTCTTTCCTGTGGTTTCCCTTCTGGAAAAACATTCATACATGCGCGTTTTACTTGATTTTTTGTTACTTCGTCGCGCCCTCTCTGTGACTGATAAGCTTTATCTTTGAGTATGGTTATTTGTAGATCAACCTTTTTCCTGGCAGACTCAACAATATTCGCCAGGTTTGGGTCTATACAGGACAACTCAGAAGATAAACTCTGAAATATCTTCGATATGCTTGATCTTGACGATTCAATCAATACCTCTATTTCCACAGGTGCATGCTCTCTTGAAAGTCTGCTAAACAGCTTATCGTAATTCTCCAATAGATCAGTAATTTCAAGTTTATTTTTTTCCATCACCCTTTGGACTTTTCCTTCAATAATTGTCATGCTTGCCCTTGGGTATATTATCGGCATATTTACACCGAAATAACTATATAGTTGCTTTAACTGTGCAAAATAAGCGATTTCACCTGGTCCTGCCACATAGACAGCAGTAGGCAAGAGATAGTCTTGAACTATTGGACGTAAAGCTACGTTCGGGCTAAATCTCCAAGGAGCGATCTGCAAAGTCTCAGATAATTCACCCCTGGTCAGAACCATATCAATATGATCAAACTCAAATCTATTGTTTCTGTAATACAACTTTCTTCTTGCACCATCTATTTCAATAAAAATACATGTTGAATCATCGGTTTTTTCTATCTGGCTTTCGTAGCCCAACATTTTCAGGTTTCTGCCCGCATCATTGATTATTTCAACTGATCTTAATGGATTTTCTATCTCTTTTTGAAATATTGGAAGCATAAGCCTTTTTATCTCTTGATCAGATGGGTCTAAAAGAATAAGCCCATATTTTCCTAATAGATGCGACATCATTCGCCCAAAACCATAACTTATGCTCTTTGATGGTTGATAAGAGTCACGGATTATGTGAAAAATCTCTGATTTGAAATCAGTATTTGGAAGAAATCGTTCTAGTTCATCAATGACCAGAGCAAAATTATCGTCAATTATGACATCTTTCATAGAAGAATCTGGGATATATTGGGGAGGATTATATTCAATTTTTGTCAAATCGCTTTCAAAATTTAAAAGATATATATGGTTTGCCTCATCAAGATCATGATCGTTTGATTCTATCCAAAAGATTGGAACAAAATCCATTTGATATTTTTCGGAAAGGTATCTTGATAGCTTAATAGTTGTCAAGGCTTTGTAGATTGTATACAAAGGTCCTGTAAATATACCTGTCTGTTGACCTGTTATAACAGCAAAGGACGAACCCGATGCAAGTCTATTTATGTTATCATTTATGTTTTGTGCAATGCCGAAATTTACGTTTTGCTTTTCAAGGATCGCACATAGTTGGTTATAATCCGCATTTTTGGATAATAGTTTATGAATAATTGTCTGCCATGATGTATTATCTTTGTAATACAGAGGATAAAAATCACGAACTTTTTGAGGATCGTTTACGAAGTCTTGAAAAATTTTATTACTTTTTATAAATCCAGTTTTATCCTTTAAAACTTTCAATAATCCCTATCCTTTTTTACATTTTTTGCCAATTAAGATCATCCTTGGAGAATTAGGACTATAACTTGAACCATCAAAATCACCATAAACATCTGTTAATTGTAGATCAGAAATATCAAGCATAGCCCTTATTTCATCCAGACTATACATCCTAACTGATTCGTTAAATACTGAGCTTTTGCCATCAACAATTATTGTAATCCTTTTATTTACTCTATTTTTCAGATTATCTATCCATCTTTCTTGTTTGATAAATAATTCCGAAACTATCTTTTCATCTTTCTCTATGAGATTTTTGACCACATAATCAGGATTAAGATAATCAATCAGGAATTTTCCATTGATTTTGAGAGAGTCCGATATTGCTGAGAGCACTTTTTGGTTTTCCTCATCAGTTTCAAAATATCCAAAACTTGTGAAAAACTGCACGACAAGATCAAAATGGTCTTTATAAGGTATCTCCCTCATATCACACTTGATAAGTTTAAGGTCTATATTATTTTCAGAAGCCTTTTTCCGTGCAAAGTCCAATAGATCTTCGGATAGATCGATGCCAATGACGTCATATCCGAGTTTTTTAAGCTCTATTGAATGTCTGCCATTTCCACAGCAAAGGTCAAGGATTTTTTTATCCTTTGATAATCCGACATATTTTTCAAGAAACTCTATTTGGTGTTTTGCTTCGGACTCGTTTCTATGTGAATAGACGAGTAAATATTCCTTACCGAACCAATCTTTATACCATTCCATCAGTTAAAATCCAATATTTCTTCGGCAGGATGATATTCTAGGTTAAGCGATTCAGCAATAGCCTTGAAAGTGATCTTGCCGTCAATTATATTTAACCCATTCAACAGAGCTGGATTTTCAACCATAGCTTTTTTCCAGCCCTTATTTGCCAATTCCAGTATATAGGGCAGTGTGACATTGGTCAGGGCATAACTTGATGTCCGCCCGACTGCACCTGGGATGTTTGTAACGCAATAGTGAACGACATCATATTCAAGGAACGTCGGCTCATAATGAGTTGTGGGACGCGTAGTCTCAACACAACCGCCCTGATCTACTGAGACATCGACGATAACAGCGCCGGTTTTCATTGATTGAACCATTTCCCTTGTAACGATTGATGGCGTCCTGCTTCCTGGGACAAGGACAGCACCTATTAACAGGTCTGCGTCTTTCACCTTATCCCTTATATTATATGGATTTGACATAAGTGTTATGACATTTTTAGGCATAATATCGTCAAGATATCTAAGCCTGTCCATATTAATATCCATTATGGTTACCTGAGCACCAAAGGCTGCTGCGACTTTCGCTGCATTTGTGCCAACTATACCCCCGCCTATTATTACGACGTTAGCAGGAGCAACTCCCGGCACTCCGCCAAGCAATATACCTCTGCCCATCATAGGCTTTTCCAAGTATTTAGCACCTTCCTGAATAGCCATTCTGCCTGCAACTTCACTCATAGGTATCAACAAAGGTAGCGATCCGTTTTTCTCTTGTATTGTCTCATAGGCGATACATATAGGTTTTTTAGCGATCATCTCTTTAGTAAGTGATTCATTGGCAGCAAAATGAAAATATGTAAATATGATCTGCCCTTGTCTTATAAGATCATATTCCTCTGCCATGGGTTCTTTAACTTTGACGACCATTTCGGCAGAATTATAGATATCATCAAGTGTACTAACTATTTCTGCGCCAGCGGAAATATAATCCTCATTTGGAATTCCGCTTCCAATGCCTGCACCATCTTGAATTAATACCTTGTGTCCAGCTTTTTTTAGGACTTCCGCTCCTACGGGCAATAAGGCTACTCTGTATTCATAAGGTTTCATCTCTTTTGGAACGCCTATGATCATAGCAACACCTCACTTTTATATTTCTTTTAACAGACCATTGATAAACCTGACGTCAATCCTTGCAAGATCAATTACAGATTCAACAGGGAATCCTCCATACTCGCTATGAAAACTTACAGGACCATCAAACCCGATAGTTTTTAACGTTTTCAATGTAGTTTTCCAGTCAACGAATCCTTCGCCAATCCTCACAACCCTGATTCCTCCATCACCTGGACGACGGATAAGGTCCTTGAATGCTATAACAGATAAATATTCTTTGACAATATCCAAAGCCATATCTATTGGTTCGCCGACGACTGAAAGATGACCAGTATCAGAAAAGACACCAACATACTTTGGATCAAATCCCTTGACAAGGTTCATAACTGAACAGGAATTCAGCCCCATAGAATGTCCGGAATGGTTATGTATACAAGTTTTTGGTCCATATTTCTCTGACAACTTAGCTAAGCCTTCCAAATCTTTTTTAATTTTATCAACTAAATTCCAATAACCGTTGTTTGCTGACCAATGCCAATATCCAAGTTTTATATTTGCAACTCCTGCTTCACCACAACCTGCATACATTTTCTCTGCATAAGGCATATCTGCATTGACAAAGTCGCCAGGACTAGTCACCAAAGGAATACATAAGCCTTCATCAGCAAACATTTTCGCAACTTCTGGCAGATATTTATCAACATTATCAGGATTTACCGGATAACCCGGTCTAACACAAAGGTCAGCACCTTCTACCCCAACGGATTTAAGTGCCTTCACTATATCTGGAATATCTAATCCTTCAAGATGTTTTGTAAACATTATAAACTTCATCTTTTATATTCCTCCTTCTCTTATTTTATTATTTTCTGATTTATAGGACACGATATCTATATTATCATAAATGTAAGACAAAAATCAAACGCAAATTTTTGATCCTAGGATAAAAATCTAGAAATGGAAGTGGTTAATCATATTTTAATTTTCAATAAAAAATACCGAACTTTTTGTTAACTTAATCGTCTAAAAGGTTAGTTATTATAAGTAACATTCTTTGATTCTATGTTTCAGTGCTTTGTGGGGCTTTAAATTCTTTTTAAAATATAGAAAACTTTGTCCTTCTTTAACAAAGGAGGATAAGCTGAACTGTGTTTTTTATTTAATAAGTGGAAATTTGCAACTGAAAATCTGTAAAGCCTAACTTTAATGACCGGATTACACCATATCATCTTTTGAGGAGAATGAACAAAATGAAAAGAAGACCTTTATTATTATCAGCCTGTTTGATCTTGGCTATAGTTATTATGTTTTCAGCACAGCATTGGACATCGGCACAAGGTCCATCACAAGGAAGCCGCGGCGGGGGACAACCTGGACAAGCAGGACCACCGTCAGGAATGATGATGATGCAGATATTACCTTTGGAAATGGAATGGGCTTATATTTCTTTTAATATGAATGTCAGCGACGATATTTTAGTTAAAACAAGAAAGGTTTTCTTGGATACTTGGACTAAACGAAAGGCGATCTTGGATAAGTCTGATCCAAGTGGAGATGATGAAAATGCAAGAAGAGCTATGAGAGACAGTCTTACAAAGCTAAAAACAGAATTAGACACAAAGTTAAAGGGGATACTTACTTCCAAACAAATGGAAGAGCTTGCTAAATGGGAGAAGGAGAATCAACAAAGGTTTAGAAATCGCCCAACAGGTGGCGCTACCGGGGGGCAATCAGGTAGAACAAGATAATGAGCATTTGAATGTAATCCTAAACATTATTTTAGATTACAATAAAGGAGAGCAAAAATGCCGGCAAAAATATACCATGTTATGTTAACTGTTGATGAAAGAAATTATCTGAAACAGTTAGTTAGCACTGGTTCAAATAAAGCTAGAAAACTCACAAGGGCAAGAATTCTCTTATTAGCAGACGAAAGTGCACAAGGACCTTCTGAAATAGATGAGAGAATATCAGAAATTCTGAACGTCTCTACTACAACAATAGCCAATATAAGGGAACGTTTTGTAAAAGAAGGTTTGGAGTCCGCAATCAATGAAAAACCTCGTTCTGGTAGGCCGCGTAAATGGGCAAAAAAAGAAGAATCTGAATCAGTGTTAATGTCTGAAGTTTAAATTGCAGTCCGATCACTCAAAAGATGAGGAGAGTAAACTTATGTGGAAGGTGTATCTTTCCGTTATCCTCTTTATTGCATTGTCGATGGTCAATGCAATAAGCGAGGATACAAATATATCAGCCCCTTTGACACTTGAGCAATGTATTAAAATAGCCATTAAACAATCGCCCAGTATCAGATCAGCTGAGCTTGATTTGAAGACATCAAATTTCAATGTCAAAGATGCTAGAGCAAGCTTTTTCCCCGACATTAATGTCAATGGACAATATCAGTTTTCTGACAGAACAGATATCGGATTGGAAAAGAGCAATTACAATGCTCAAATATCCGCGGGCATTAGAATATGGGATCATGGCAGAAGGCGGACATCATTAAATCAGGCAAAAGCTAATGAAAGGTCAACTTTATCTGACTATAACAGAACTCAACAGGATTTAATATTCAATGTTACTGATGCATATTATAACCTGTTGCAATCAGAAAAATTGATAGACGTTTATGAAAAGCTTTTGGAAATATCAAAGAGCAATGTTGAGAAAACAAGGTTATTTTTGGAAAAAGGCAGTGCTACACCAGCAGACTTAGCCAGTGCAAGAGTCCAACAGGCAAGTGATGAGTTGTCATTGATAAATGCGCAGAATGATCTTAAATTAGCCCAAGCCCGATTAGCAAACATAATGGGATTAAACAAAGATACACTGATAAGGATCCAAGATGACCCTGATTATGAAGTTTATATGAGATCATCTTTGATAAAACGCGAATTTTCGTTAGAAGATTCGATATCCAAAGCTATCCAAAACCGTCCAGAATTGATCAGTTTAAGGTCAAGATTGGACTCGTTAGAATGGTCTTTGAGACAGGCGAAACTGGATAGATTTCCAGTACTTTCTGCGGATTACAATTATAATCTTGTTTTCGGCGGAGGAACACCCCCAAATAGAAATTTTGACAATAATTGGAGTGCAGTCGCTAGGCTTACGTTTCCAATATTTGATGGCGGAGTGTCAAAGCGTAAACAGCAGAGAGCAGAGATTAACATAGAACAGATCAAAGAAAGCATAAAAGAAAGAGAACAATCAATAGCTTTGGAAGTTCAACAACAATATTTTAATTTCGAGCGAGCAATGAAAAGCCTTGATATTGCCAAAAGTCAAGTAGAAAATGCCACATTGAGCCTAAATGTAACGCAGGGCAGATATGAACAAGGAATGACGATATTTATTGATGTCTTATCTGCACAAGCACGCTATGCCCAAGCAGTGACAAATCAGGTCAAGGCTTTCTATAATTATAAAATTGCTGAAAAATCTTTGCAAAAAGCCATAGGCGATTTGAGAGTAAATGAGTAAAAGGAGAAATAATATGAAGAGATGGTTTATAATCGTGATTGTAGCCATAGTAATCTTGCTATCGATCTGCGGAGTGCTTTTTGCCAAAGGGAAATTACCATTCATAAAGAAAAATAACAAGGATACCCTAACGGGCATAAAGACTACAAAGGTTCAACGTGGTGACATTATAGTGACGATATCTGCAACTGGGACTATTGAGCCATTAGTTACTGTTGAAGTGAGATCAAAGGCAAGCGGAGCTATCACAAAGATAGCAGTTGATACTGGCGATAAACTCAAAGCAGGCGATCTGATCGCTGAAATAGAGAAGACATATACACAGGCAGATGTAGAGCAAGCAGAAGCAGACCTTAGATCAGCCCAAGCACGAAAAGAACAAGCGATAACAAACATTGAATTACAAAAGCAACAAAATGAGATTCAGATCAAACAAGCCCAAGCCAACGTAATTTCAATGGAAACAAAGCTTGCACAGCTTCAAGAGCAGATTAAGCTGGAAAAGGAAAGCAATGCAAGGGCAATCAAAGAGGCAGAAAACGATCTTGAAATGGCAAAACTCAGATTAGAACAGGCAAAAAATCCAAGAGAGGAAAATATAAAACGTGCTCAGGCATCCGTTGATCAGGCAAAATCAAGTCTGGACCTTGCACTGGAAGAATATAATAGACTCAAATCACTACACGAGAAACTGTTTGTATCAAAAGCCGAAGTTGATTCTGCAAAAGCGAAATATGAATCTGCAAAATCCCAATACGAATCTGCATTGGAGCAGTTGAAACTCACACAAAATCCATCAAGTCCGGAAGACTTAAAATTAGCAGAGAAAAATGTCATAAAGGCAGAATTTGCACTCGCTAGCGCTAAGCAAAAATTGGAACAAGAGAAGACAAGAGAGAAAGACCTTGAACTCTATAAATCACAGCTTGAAGACGCAAAACTTGCGCTTCAGCAAGCGATAGCGAACAAAAAGCAAATTGATATAAGGATAAAAGAGCTTGAATCTGCTGACGCAGCTGTCAAACGTGCAGAGGTTGCCTTGAAAAATGCCAAAGATAAATTAGAAGATACAGTTGTCAGGGCTCCAATTTCTGGGACTATTCTCACCAAAAATGTCGAAGAAGGACAAGTTATCACTTCTAGTATGGGGGCAGTTGCATCCGCTGGAACTCTGCTTGTTACTATGGCGAACCTAGATAAAGTATATGTGAAAACTGATGTAGATGAGACAGATATAGGCAAAGTTCATCCCGGACAAGACGTTAGCATAGTCGTAGAGGCATTCCCAGACAAAAAGTTTAGTGGAAAAGTGCTTAAAATAGAGCCTCAAGGTAAAACAGTTCAAAATGTTACAACTTTTAGAGTTACAACTGAATTAGATAATCCCAAAAATATATTGAAACCCGGAATGAATGCTTCTGTGGAAATAACCGTTGTAGACCTTCATGATGTCTTAACAATTGATAACTCTGCAATTATGGAATCCCCAAGGGGGAAAATGGTTATACCGATAGTTGATGGTAAACCAGGTGATCCGATCAGTGTGGACATCGGAGCCCGTGGATGGGATTCATCTGAGGTGATATTCGGTCTTGATGAAGGCGATGAAGTTATGCTCATATCAACAGGCACAGCTACTGCTAATATGCCAGATTTTATGAAAAATATGATGAAAAATCCGATGTCTACTTTTGGACGTATGCAGGGCGTAGGACCTGGTGCTGGCGGAAGAAGAGGAGGTCTCGGCGGACCACCTGGACCACCACCTGGACCGTAAGCCTTTATTGACATTAATAAGATTTGCAATTGTCTGATTTATCTGTTTAATTTGATCAAAGGATTTCTTTAAAGGAAGTAAGAATGATCGTAATGGACAATGTGACAAAAACATACCGAATGGGCGAGGTTGACGTAACTGCCCTTAAAGGTATATCTATCATTATAGGCAAAGGGGAATTTGTATCCATTATGGGTCCGTCTGGATCGGGCAAGTCTACTCTTATGAACATTATTGGTTGTCTTGATGTCCCAACATCTGGAACATATATCTTAGATGGAATCCCTGTTGGCGGGTTGAATGACAATAAACTTGCGGAAATTCGCAATAAAAAAATCGGGTTTGTCTTTCAGACATTTAACTTGTTAGCACGTGAAGAAGCGCTTTATAATGTTGAACTGCCAATGGTATATAATGACGTATCCGAGAAAAAAAGAAAAGAGATAGCCCAACAGATGCTTGAAATTGTCGGTCTAGCACATAGAGCGAAACATAAGCCTAATGAGATGTCGGGCGGCGAAAGACAAAGAGTCGCAATAGCAAGGGCACTTGTTAATAATCCGTCGATCCTTCTGGCAGACGAACCGACGGGAAATTTGGATTCTCAAACAGGGAAAGAAATAATGGCTATATTTCAAAAGCTCAACATGGAAGGCATCACGATAGTTTTAGTAACGCACGAAGCTGATATAGCTAAATATAGTCAAAGGATAATACATCTAAGAGATGGCTTAATTGAAGGAGAGGAGAAACTATGAGGTTAAAAGAGAGTATACATATTGCACGTAGAAGCCTCATGGGGAACAAGATGCGGTCATCTTTGACTATGTTGGGCGTGATCATCGGTGTTGCAGCAATTATCGCTATGATCTCAATAGGAAATGGCGCTAAAGCGGATATTTCGGAAAGGATAAAATCGCTTGGTTCAAATGTCCTTCAAATTCGTCCTGGAACACAAGCTTTTGGTCCTGTGAGGTTTGGCGCTGGTAGTATACAAACGCTCAAATATGAAGATGCACAAATGATTAGAGAAAAAGCTCAATTAATATCATATGTTGAACCGCAGATATCACGTCAAGCACAGGTCAAATTCGGAAATAAAAACGATAACATAGAGATAATCGGAACTACTCCTGATTTTCAAAGAACGCAAAATACAAAAGCGATCAAAGGAAGTTTTTTCACAAATACCGATGTGCTTTTCAGAGAGAAAGTGTGCTTGGTTGGACAGACCGTTGTAAATAATTTATTTGGCAACACAGACCCAATAGGTCAAAGGATCAAGATCAATAATATTGAATTTCGCGTGTTAGGTGTATTGGAAAAAAAAGGTAGTATGGGTCCATTTGATCAAGATAATCGAATAATAATGCCGATCACTACTGCTATGAAAAGGGTTTTTGGAATTGACTATCTACGTTCGATCAGTGCAGAAGTCAACGATGCCAAAAATATGGAACTAGCAAAAGAGGAACTTACAACTCTATTAAGAAGACAACATAAATTAGCGCCCAATAAGCAATCTGATTTCAATATTCAAGATCAGTCAGCTTTTCTTGAAACATTGGAAAAGACAAGCCAAAGCTTTACATATCTGCTTGGAGGGATCGCCGCTGTATCTTTGATCGTCGGTGGAATAGGTATAATGAATATAATGCTAGTGTCTGTTACAGAAAGAACAAGAGAGATTGGAACAAGAAAGGCAATAGGAGCTAAAAGACGCGATATACTTTTGCAGTTTCTTGTTGAATCTCTGATACTAAGCCTTATAGGGGGATTTATCGGCATCCTTCTTGGGATCGGAGGTGCTAATCTGATATCAAAAATCGCCGGATGGAAGACGGTTATCTCTGCCGGGGCAGTATTGCTTGCATTTCTTTTCTCAGCATCAATTGGGATATTCTTTGGTATCTACCCTGCAAGAAAAGCTGCTAGACTTAATCCAATAGAAGCATTAAGATATGAGTGATATTTTTTATAGCTAAAAATATTTTCTTTTTGCAATATCTGTTTTTTTGTCTTAAACTCAATTAAAAAAAGCTTGACATATATAAAATGATCTGATATCTTATATTGTGTCGGTGCCGAGGTAGCTCAGTTGGTAGAGCAGAGGACTGAAAATCCTCGTGTCGGGAGTTCGATTCTCCCCCTCGGCACCATTTCTTGTTATCTTCTGCCGGCGTAGCTCAGTGGCAGAGCAACTGATTCGTAATCAGTTTGTCGGAGGTTCAACTCCTCTCGCCGGCTTTTAGCCCTCATTAAATTTTCTATCCATCTTGCAATTTATTAAATTCTATGCCCATAAACTTTTTTATAATTAACTCGTCTAACCCTATTAAAGGGGGCAAATTAATTTATGGACGAAGATATTGAGCTTGTCGAAAGGTTTCAACGCGGTGATATATCCGCTTATGACCTTTTGGTAGAAAAATACCAAGATAGGATTTATGAGATAATCTATTCACATATACGAAATGTCGAAGATGCTTATGATTTATCTCAGGAGGTGTTTATAAAGGTCTTCAAGGGTCTTAATAGATTTAAGAAAAAATCATCGTTTTATACATGGTTATATAGCATAGCAATAAATGTATGTATTGATTACAGCAGGAAAAATAAAGGTCATATAACAGTGCCTATCGAAGAATGGACACAGTCGGAATCTTTCGATACGTTTAGCATTGAAAATAGCAATTCTCCTTCAAAGACTTTGGAATTAAAAGAGTTAAAACGTCAACTTGCATGGGCAATTGATCAATTACCACCAAAACAGAAAGCGGTTTTTATTATGAAGCGACAGCAGGGGCTTCCTCTTGAAGAGATTGCTAAAATATTAGGACGTTCTGTGGGAACTGTTAAAGCTCATCTTTTCCACGCAACATCGAAGCTTGCGAGTTTGTTAAAACCTTATCTTGATTAGTTATTTTTAAGAACAAGTTGTCAAAATAAAAATTTAAAGCTAAAAAGCTAGGACATTTAAGATGTTTACAAAAATTTCCTATGTTCTAAGGGGTGATGGTAGTGAACTGCAAAAAAGCAAGAAAAATGATCCTTGATTACATTGATGGAAATTTAAGCAAATCAGAATCATTATCAATACGTCAACACATATCAGAATGTGATTCGTGTCGACAAGAATTTGAGTCTTTTAACAAATTATTTGAACTTATTGGTAATGCCAGTAAAGTTGACTATCCTCCTGAATCTACATGGAAAAATTTTGTCTCAGACCTACATGCCCGTATTGAGAAGGAAGCGCTTTCTGAATATGTCAAAGATCAACGAAGTCAAAATATTATGAGATGGGGCTGGGTGTCCTTTGCTACTGTGTCTGTTTTATTCTTTATCTTCTCAATATCATTAAATTTTCGTCCATCGCCTCTTTTAGAGCAAGATCAAATTCAAAATGTGACAACTTCAACAACACCACAAGTGCAGGAAATATCAGAAAAACCTTCAATTGCAGAAGTAATTTCAAAGACTTTTATTAAAGAGAAAGAATTAAAAGAACTTAAAAAGTTAGAAAAAATAGCTAATTACGATGTATTCGTTCCATCAAATTATAATCCTTATATCCTAGCCGATACAGCTATTGCATTAGATATGACGAGAAATGAGTCAACAAAAACTCTTTCGGATAAGGATTTATCTGAACTTGACATCTTTGATTCGTCAGAATATTACGTCAGCATAAACGGTGATATGTGATCCGTTTAATCGGAGGAATTTATATGCAGAGAACAATTAATATAATCCTTATGACTTTATCATTTATGATCATAGTTGGATTAATATTTGCCATAAGTGCAGAGGATAAATCGGTCAAAAAATCAGATGAAAATAAGTTTGTAGCGCTGCCTAAACCTGCGAATATAGATATATCTCAAGATGATGTGCCAAAATTGGTAGAGATTATCAGGATTTGGAAGCTTATTGATGATGTAGAACTAGAGAAGATAGGAGAGGAAAAACTAGTCCTATTTTTGGCAAAATATAAACAACTTGATAGGATCAGACTGCAATACTATAGAAATAGGACGGATCATATTGATAAGCTAAAAAGGTTTTTGGATGCAAATGCCTCAGATGCAGAGATCAAGGTCGTTTTGAATGAACTTAGAAAGCTAGACGAAAATTTTAAACAGAGTGAAAGACAGATTCTGGATGAACTCAATCGGAACTTAACACCAAAACAACAGGCTGAATTTATCGTATTTCAGGACACACATTGGCGAGAAATGCGTCAAATGATCCGAAATTTAAAGGAGCTTAGCAATCTTAGAGAGCAAAGCCCAATTCAACAAGATATGATGAGCAAAAAATAGACGTAAAATTGCCAAGTTGTTGTTATACTTATTAAACATTATTTAGTTGTTATACTTGTTAAACATTATTTACGCGAAAAACATTATTTGTGCGATGTAACTATAAAACCGATAGTCCCTGCAACCAAAGTCTGAAAACCGCATTTATACAATGTAATAGTAAATGGCTGACATAATGAAAACATACCAAAAATAATCATTCCTATTGATAGCCATTCATTAAAAGTTTCCTTTGATGACACTATTGTATATGCCAAAGTTGCAAACAGAAGTATCAAAAAACCGTGAGAAGCAGGATTGTATTGCAGAAATTCATAATAATCAGATAATAATATTTTCACCAACATAGAACCCCAACCGAAGATCATTGCTATAACCAATATTACATTAACTATATTCTTTCGCATTTGATACTCCTATGTTTTTCAAATTATCCTTATCGTCTTTATCTCATAAGGACATACATTAATTTTGATCCCTTTTTTATTTATGCTTAGTGATCTTCTGTTTTCCTCTACTAGATCGGTTTCATAAGCATTTTGAGGAGTCATACCTAAAAATTTTAGGTTAACATCAGTCTCTTTTCCTTCGGTTTCTGTAAGTCTGATGATTATTCCATTGTTATCTTCAGCTTTCTTTAAAGCTGATATGATAACATTAGGTTTATCAATCTGACAAAAACTCATAGACTTTGGGAGCTTTCCCTGCCCTTTTGAGTCAACAATGACAGATATAAACGGATTACAAACTGCCCAGCCGAAATCTCTTGGACAACCTGTCAACCAATCCCCGTTATGAGTTGTTATAGAATAACGGAAAAGCATCTCTCCGAGCTGTGTTGCCTGAAAGTTCGTGCGAAAGTTACTATCTATTATGAAGGAATAGATATGTCCTTTTTTCATTTCTTTAACGAAATCCGCGCCGAAGTCTGGTGGTGTTACCCCGTGATGTGCCTGAGAGACATAACAAGGATGTAATCCGCCGAATTCAACCAAATGTGCATCTATTGGGCATAAAGTAATACCTTTTTCGCCATCTGATATGTCAGCCCAGTGTTGAACTGAATAATAATTTGAATTTGAGCCAAGAAATTGATCCTTCAAGGGCTTAATTACTGAATTTGTCCCCTCGAAGGTGAAATCAGGGTTATTAACATTAAACGGAAAAGCGAAATAGACCTCCATCGTTGGAGTTGTATCTTTCAATACAAGGTTAGCAATGTCAATTCGTTTGAGTTTATCATAAAGGATAATCTCTTGTGTGATCTGAGGACATCCATTAATACTTGATGACACTAAAAGGCTTGCACACACAGGACCATCCTTGCATTTTCTTATAATCGCTGACTGTGGGCTTTCTAATTGACCGGTTTTGACCCATCTAACTACTGCTTGATTGGCTTGATGTTCTGCATTTTCGTCAATAAGCTCCATACCTAGCTCTTTGTCATATATACTCTCTATCGTCCCTGTTTTGGGATTCAATCTGACTTTGAAGAAACGGTTTTCTATTTCAAACTCGCCCAAAGTTAGACATATATGCTTCTTTTCTTCGCTTTCGGATTGGACGATCTTATAGGTTTTATAGCCTATTTGAGGCACATTTTCTGCAACAAAGACCAAATTATAAAGCTCTGAGGGATTGAATTGCCCCCTTGCAAATCTGCCAGCGGAATAAAGTATTGGCATATGTGGACTATCTATCTTGGTGATCTGATAGGATACTTCCTGACCTGTCTCTGTATCAATCAATTTGAAAGGATTTTCTCTATAAAACTGCATATTTACTAAATCTGTTCTTTTAAATGAAAGCGTATTGAAAACTACTATATGTTGATCTTCATCATCAAACAAGACAGAATTAGCCAAAGCCCTTGCACTGTTTGAAAGTATGATCTCTGTCAAGCCTGCGGATTTATAAGCGTAACTGCTTTTTTCGCTCCAAGCCCAATCTTGAATATAACCGACTTGATGTGCCATTCCCCAAGTATGCTCGTCATAAAGTAACATACATTCATAGGCTTTACGGATATCATCATCAGGGTAAGGTCTATTGGTCAATAGATTAGCCATAGTAGCTAGTTTTTCTGCGGAATTGATCCTATCATGAGTATTTCGGTTAATTGTTGTCTCTTTGGCAGAAGACATTGCGCCAACAGCGTAATCAGTATGGGGCAATTCTCCTATAAAGGTGCGGATATTATCACATTGTTTTGACAATTTTTCAAAAAACATAGCATTTGTGCCAACAATCAGTTTTGGATACTCCCATTTACTATTCCATTCTTTAACCAGGTGACTGACGATTATATCAGTTCCTGTATTATCTCCGCACCCATACCCGCCATATCGCATAACAGAAAATGGACAGCCCTTTTGATCCATATCATCTAACATCGCAGGAAGTTCTTTTAGTATTTGATCATAGGATTGAGGACTCCAACACCCATACCCTCCTTGATAAAAGACCAGGATTTTCGATCCATCCGGTCCTTGCCAATAAAAAGCATCAGGTCTTCCATGTTCACGTAGAATATTATCTTCATCCCAAAAAGTGTGTATGTCATTTCGCCCCCATTGGAAATATGTCGGCAGACCTGCAAAGAAAAATTTAATCCCCGCTCCGGATAGAACAGTTGGCAATCCCCAACTTAGACCTGGGACGTCGGTAATACTGCCAGAACGAATCCTTGCTCCAAATTCTTTACCGATTCTAAAAGAAGGATACATAAGTCTTATCAGTTCCTCGTGGCTACACATTCCACTGATCTGATTTCCAAATAATGCTGGAATTTCAATCCTTCCTTCTTTTATATATTTTGATAGTTTTTGTCGTTTTACTTCGTCGCTTTTTTCTATGAAATGCTTTATTGACCAAGATTCTTCAACCATATATCTGAATTTAGACTCTTCAGACCATGTTTCTGTCTCTTCACAGAATTTTAAGACGTCATCATATATTTCGCAGTATTTATCCAAAACTCGTTCAATCGTGTCTGTATAGCCAAGATCATGATGTGCTATCGGTATTAAAAAGACTTCCCAATGTTTTCTTGGGGTCCAATTGATATTGATCCGATCTTGCTCTTTGTTTAGCACTTTCAGGATAAATTCAATATTGACGTTCTCACGAATATCTGGCATAAAAAATCTACGCACAGATTGCCCGTTTTTTATAACGCCGAGATTGAAATTTAGGATTTCTGAAAAGATTTTGATATCTAGTTGAGCGGAAACAGATTGATCTGTGTTTTCGAGGTAGACATCTACCGCTTGAAAAAGCTTATCATTTTCTTTAACAAAAAGGACTGTTGGATTGATCTTAATAAACTTTAACATCGGACTCTCCAAATTACAATGCCCATGTGATAAGTCCTGGTATATGATATGCTCTTGAGTCTTCGTGTTTTGGCAGGACACGGACTGAATACCCGTGTAGCCCACTGGTCTGGCACGTTATACTCCCTTTGAAATTATAAACCCCATCTGCATCGTGTCCTATATAATCCATGTGAATGGAAGTGGCATCCACGATTGTATTATTATGTGGATTTAGTTTTCCCTCGTATATCTCAACAGAAACATCTTCTGGACTCAATGCTCCAAGATATACTTGTGCAATTACAGTAACCTGACTGCCGACCTTTATATCTTTGTTCCCCTCTAATCTTACATTGTTGATTTTTATGGAGGACCAATTTTGATAAAGATATGATTTCCAAGCGGAATTTTGTTTCGCCAAAGCAAAGTTATTCTGTGAGAGTTTCTCCCACTGATCTGCACAATAAAGATAGAATTTCGATATATATTCGCTGACCATTCTATCGGTGTTATACTGTTTGCAAACAGCGATCATAGCAGATTTCATTCGTGCAATCCATTTTCTAGGCAAGCCATTGCCTCCTGTGTCATAAAATAGCGGTATAACTTCTTTCTCAAGTATGTCATAAAGGGCGTTAGCGTCTATCCTGTCTTGTTCTTCTTGTTTAAGCCTTCCTTGTCCTTCTTGTTGATCATAATCTTCTTTGCTCCCAATAGCCCAACCAATTTCGGGGTTATATGCTTCTGACCACCAGCCGTCAAGTATACTGACATTTAAAACCCCATTGATCCCTGCCTTCATACCGCTTGTGCCACTGGCTTCTCTGAATTTTCTTGGATTACTGAGCCATACATCGCAACCTTGAACAAGGTATCTAGCCATATTCATATCATAGTCTTCAAGAAAGACAATATGATTGTGAAAGCCTTCTATTCTTGATTTGTGTATAACATCACGTATTAACTCTTTCCCCATATTGTCATTTGGATGAGCTTTGCCTGCATATATTATCTGGACGGGACGTTCTTTGTTATAAAGAATTTTTGCAAGCCTATCTACGTCATGCATTAACAATGTTGCCCTTTTGTAAGGTGCAAAACGTCTGGCGAATCCGATGGTCAATGCCTGAGGGTCAAGCGATTCACTAGCTCTCATGATTTCAGTATGTGACGCACCTCTTCTTTCGAGTTGGTTTTGTAGGCATCTTCTAGCATAGGCAACTAACCTTTCTCGTCGTCTCTCATGGGTTCGCCATAGTTCATCATCTGGGATGCGCATAATAAGTTCCCATAAATGGTTAATATTTGGGTCTTTTATCCACCAGTTTCCAACATATCGGTTAAGGAGTCCTTCCATATCATTTGAAATCCATGATCTTATGTGGACACCATTGGTAACATAGCCGATTGGGATTTCGTCTTGTGGAACGTTGGGCCAAATTGCACTCCACATTTTCCTAGACACAACACCATGAAGTTTGCTAACTCCGTTTCTGTATGAAGCGAGCTTCAATGCAAGCACAGCCATACTAAAGCCTTCATTGTTATCCCATGTCCTTTGTCTACCAAGTGCTAGAATATCATCAATTGAAACTTTGAGCCGTCCACAGTGTATCCCTAGATATTTTCTTATAAGATCAGGAGAAAAGACATCTATTCCAGCAGGTTCGGGGGTATGAGTAGTAAAGACATTTGTTTCGGAAACGATCTCCTTGGCTTCGTTAAACGATAGCCCATATTTAGACATAAACTGACATATTCTTTCTAATGCAAGGAATGCGGAGTGACCTTCGTTCATATGATAGACTGTTGGGTTGATTCCAAGTCTGTCAAGGGCTAATACTCCACCGAAACCAAGCATTATTTCTTGACGTATCCTCCTTTCGGAATCTGCTATATAAAGTTGACCAGTTATCTCTCGGTCTTCTGCTCTTGCATTGTCAGGAATATTTGTATCTAAGAGGTATAAAGGAACCCTTCCTATTTGAACACGCCAGATTTGCGCAAAAACAGGACCTGTCGGATAATTAACGGATATAGTTATCGGGTTTCCATTATTGTCTTTTTCTAATTGGATGCACATATTATAAAAGTCGCTGTCAGGGTAAGATTCTTGTTGCCATCCATCTGAATTTAGTGATTGTCGAAAATATCCTTTCTGATAAAGCAGTCCTACACCGATCATGGGTAAGCCGAGATCGCTCGATGATTTCAGATAATCACCAGCTAAGATCCCCAGTCCACCAGAATAGATTGGTATAGATTCGGTTATTCCAAATTCTGCTGAGAAATAGGCTATTTTATGATTCATATATTTGCCAAAAGTTTTTTCATACCAACTTGTAGCATTCATATAGCTCTGAAAATTATTATAAACCCTTTCCAAATGTGCAAGAAAGGCTTCGTCTTCTGACAAAGCATTAAGTTGTGACTGTGAAATCTTGCTCAATATAAGCGCTGGATTATGTTCGACCTCATTCCATAGATCTCTGTCCATCCTGCGGAATAGATCAATGGCTTCCCTGTCCCATGACCATAAAAGGTTGTATGCTATATCTTTTAATCTTTGAAGATTTGACGGTAATGATGGAGTAACTGTAAATATTTGAACAGGTTTCATTAAGTTTCTCCCCCAATCTCTAAGATACTATTATTTTCTAGAAAACCAAAGTTAAATAAAATAATAACATAAAAAAATGTGAAGATCAATGCTCAAAGTAGAAGGTCCACTCAGTATATATACTTGAATTTAATATACATATATGATAAATTTATATTTGAATTTGAAACTTGAACTATTGTTTAAGGGGAATGATATGGGAATTGAAAGGAAGATCAAACAGAGATTAGAATACAAAGTAAAGATTGAGAAAGATCAACTTGATTATTCAAAGATATTAAATGACGAAGACCTAAAAGGTGAACTTGTATGTCAAAAATGTCAAAGTGAAAAAGAGTTTGTGATGTCCCCTTACTGGGGTTTTGGCAGAATATTTTATACATGCTATTTCGTTTGCCCAAAATGCGATGAAAGGAGATAATAAAATAATCAAAGAAGGAAAAATAAACTGTTCAATAGCTTGTATCGGAATAAATGATCACCGCGTTCTTATTAACGAAATGAATTACGTTAATAGTCCGGGCTTCGAGTTTATGGTATATAGCATATGGACAGATCACTCTCGGGAAGTGATAAGAGAGCTTAAATCCGCTGGGTTTAGATTTGACTCTATGCATGCTCCAAAACAGACTGGAAGACTTTTAAGTGAGATAAGTAAACAAAGCCATGACCAAGCAATAAGCATATTAAAAGAAAGCATAGATATTGCACACGAGCTTGATATACGTATTTTAACAACTCATCTATGGGATCAAAATAGCAACGATCCTAAATTGAGCAGGAATCTGGAGAGTCTATACACTTTAAAAGATTATGCAACTGATAAGGGTGTCAACATTTCAATAGAGTTTATTCCACACACAAATGGTGGCGGATATGTCCCAACTGCTGAATATTTGTATTACAATCTAGACCCTGCTTTTAGTTTCACACTTGATCTGGAATTCGCCGCTTGGAATGGAGAGATCGCTGAAGTAGCAAAATTTGCAGATAGAATCAGTAACGTCCACATACGGGATTACAACGGTAGTCCCGTTGATGAAAGAGGTAGGAGATATTATTGTCTGCCTGGAATGGGGAAAACGGACTTCAACTTCGCCTTTAAAGAATTAAAAAGACATAATTATAAGGGAATATATACATTAGAAGCGAGACATTATAGCACAAAAGATATAAATGATTCTCTTGAACTACTAAATAAATTTATAAATTCTTAGTTGTCAACCAAATCTTAAAATGCCTATAAACTCTCTTTCCAAGTCTTACTTTTTAATAACAAAGGGGTGTATAAAAATCAAAAATTGAATGTCTTTCCTTAAAATTGGTTAATACTTTTATATAGAAATACGTTTTATTTTATAGGTGTTTAAAATATTATGAAAATCGATGAACTAGATGAATTGGCATCAGAGCTAAATCTAAACAACATACTTGTTAAACCAGATGAAGTTATATTTACTATGGAGGATATGGGAGACCTAAAAACAACTTTCCCTATCCCAAATTGTAGTAAATGCACTGAAAAATGTTGTCCTCCTGGAGTTGCCATATCTCTTTACGATGTAGCCAGATTTATTGATATACAATTACATAAATTCATAGCAGGAACATTTTCAGGATATGTAGAATTATTTCTATCTGAAGATGGTGGGGAAAATGTAAAACTTTCTCGTCCATATATGAATAACGAAGACCCAAATTCAAAAGTATGTGTATTTATGGATGAAGAGGGGAGATGTAGTATTTATGAAAATAGACCCCTTATATGTCGTGCATATCCTATCGCCATAAGACTGGATGAGAATAAAAGAAAAGTTGGAATATGGATGGGAGGTTGCAAAAGTTACGATATATGCGATAATGAACCTGCTTTTAGAAAACTTTTTTTAAGTGCAATACAGGACTATAATGAAAAAGTAACTTCAAATTCTCTCCTTATGTATTCAAGAAACAAGCTAAGGGAGATCGGACTTGGAAAATATTTAGAAGATGAATGGAATATATTAATTGAATACAACAAGAAAAATAAGGAATTGATGAAAAAGGTCAATGACCTTGAATTAGTTGTAGAGCGTTTCAGAATGCCACAAGATTATGGGACTATAATACAACGTTTGCAATCAGATAACGATTGGCTAAAAGAGAGAATGGTAAATCTCGAGAAAGAGATAAAACAGCAAAGTGAAAGGGCACATTCTATCATTGCAGAACTTGCTGGTCAGATGTCATCAGAATATAGAAAATTAATTGAAACGCTCCTTCAAACAAAGGAACAAGCAAGAGAAAGAAAAGGTTTCTGGCGAAGGTAAAGAAACTTAGAATCAATTTTGACATTCAGGTTTTTATTGTAAACCTTTTTGAAATAAAGACGTATAAGGACAATGAACTGATGACGAAATAAGGCAAAAGTTGTGGGAGGTTTCTATGAAGATATATTTGATGACAGATATGGAAGGAGTTTGCGGTGTAATAAATTCTGATGACTACACAACGCCAAACAGCAGATACTATGAAATAGGCAGAGAACTTACGACCCTTGAAGTAAATTCAGCAATTGAGGGGCTTTTAGAAGCCGGAGCAACAGAAATATTAGTGGTTGATGGGCATGGAGCAGGGGCAATAAACCCAACATTGCTTCATCGTGAAGCTAAATTACTTGCAGGTAGGCCAATCGGTTATCCGTTTGGATGTGATGATAGCTTTGACTGTGCACTTATGATCGGACAACACGCTAAAACAAATACCGATGGTGGACATCTTTGTCATACCGGCTCTTTTGAAGTTGAGAATCTGATCATCAACGGCGTATCTGTTGGGGAAGCAGGTTGCAATATGTTATTTACTGCTTATTATGGTGTCCCAACAATATTACTAAGTGGGGATCAGGCAGCTTGCGATGAAGTAAAGGCTTTGGCTCCTACTATGGAAGTTGTGGCTGTAAAATACGGTATCAAGAGAGGTTCTGCTAGCGGATTAACTGCTGAACAGAATAAACTTTTTAATGGCGCAGCAATCCATTTATCGCCAGAAAAGGCTAGGGCATTGATCCGTGAGAAAGCAAAAATTGCATTGGAACGTAAGGATAGTATCCAACCATTTTGGCTTGATCCTCCTTACGAATTAGAATATATATTACGTCCAACAGTTCCTAATGGAAAGACAAGAATTGCCAGAGTTACTTCAAATGACCTTATAGAGCTATTAAATAGTCCTAAAAATTTCATATAGTTTATGGGAGGTCTGTAAATATGAGTCCAAATGTGCAGAATAATAAATGGTTTTATATATCAATAGGATCAATTGGTTTTGCTATCTTAATTATAGTTTCGGTTTTTTTGTTTAATTCCCACCCTGGGACAGCAGCAGATGATAACACACCTGAAACACCGATCAAACCTGAACTTAAATCATTACAAGCTTTAAATGAAGCTTATGTTGAATTAGCTAAGATCGCAGTTCCATCAGTGGTTAAGATAAAAAGTGAAGTAAAGCCTAAGTCCACACAATCAAATCAGCGTAGAAGAGGGTCTGACAGGCTTTTCCCATTTGATCCGTTCGGAGATGATTTTTTTGACTTCTTTGATATTCCACAAGTTCCAACTCCTAGGAGAGGGTGGGGATCAGGTTTTATAATTGACAAACAAGGGCATATAATCACGAATAATCACGTTATATCCGGGGCAGACACAATAACTGTAACTCTGGATGATAAGAGGGAATTTAAGGCAAAAGTCATTGGAACTGACCCTGATACTGACATAGCGTTAATAAAAGTTGACAAAGATGATCTTCCCGTTGCCAGATTAGGTGATTCCGATAAAATTAAAGTCGGTGAAATTGTGATGGCTATTGGTAGCCCGTTTGAATTGACACGAACCGTCACTACAGGAGTGGTAAGCGCAACCGGTAGGACTGGGGTAGGTATTTTAACTTATGAAGATTTCATTCAAACAGACGCAGCAATAAATCCTGGAAACAGTGGAGGTCCTCTTGTAAATATCAAAGGCGAGGTCATTGGGATAAATACTGCCATTGCTACCGGCGGACTAAGCAGTGGAAACGTTGGTGTTGGTTTCGCTGTCCCCATTAATACAGCTAAGAACGTAGTTGAACAATTGTTAAGCAATAAGAAAATCGTTCGTGGATGGCTTGGCGTTAGCTTGCAACCAGTTGATAGCGATATAGCAGAGAAATATGGTCTTAAAGAGAAAAGAGGGGCTCTCATCCTTGCGGTCGATGGTCCTGCCAAAGAAGCTGGATTGCGTCAAGGAGACCTTATAATTGAATATGATGGAAAACTGGTAGAAAATAGCTCTCAACTTTCAAAAATGGTCGCTTCAAATAAGCCCGGTGATAAAGTAAAGGTTAAAGTTATTAGAGATGGCAAAGAGAAAGAGTTTACAGTCAAACTCGGCGAAAGAACAGAACAAGCCATAGCAAAGCTCAGAGGCGTTGAACCAGAAGTGGCATCAACTGAAAAATGGATGGGATTATCAGTTCAAGAACTTGATGCATCTCTTGCACAACGTCTTGGATTCGAGAAATATAAAGGTGTGGTAATAACCGATATAGACCCCGATAGCCCCGCTTTGCAGGTAGAAAATCCCCCTCAACGAGGTGATCTCATCCAAGAGATAGAAGGTAAGGATATTAAAAATATGAATGATTACCAAGATGCCATTGAAAAGGTCAAAAATGAAAAGCGAGTTATGATAAGACTAAGACGGTCAAACGGAAATACTTGGTATATAGTGCTGAAAAACGAATAAAATAAATTCTTTCTTGGGCAGGTCTTGTGCCTGCCCTATTTTTAGTTGAACAGAATGAAAAGAAAAAATAAGATTATAATTATTATATTGCTTGCTATTCTCATCGCAGTGTTGGTCTATGGTTTGACCGAAGGCGATTTTTTTACAACGTTGTTTAATGGAAAAACTCTTTGACTATCCTGCATTGGTATAGGATCAGTTGATCTTAAAAAGAACAAAAAACAGTGAAAATAAGACCTATTACCCAAATAATTGGCTCCATTTTACCAAATAGTTATTTTCAATTCATAGCAACAAGGACCATATATCAAGGACAGTTGAAAGGAATTTGCGCGCCTTCATTTAATTGTTATGCTTGCCCTCTCGCAGTAGTTTCTTGTCCAATAGGCACTTTACAGCACTTCTCAGCAATTGGAAAAATCCCTTTTTATGTTGTTGGTTATCTAGGAGTCATTGGTCTGTCGATAGGAAGAATGGCTTGTGGTTGGATATGTCCTTTTGGTTTCTTTCAAGATTTGATAGCTAAAATTAAAGTTAAAAAATTTCGTTTTCCCTCTTATCTGGGATATATGAGGTATTTTATACTTGCTATCCTTGTCTTTATTATCCCTTTTCTTACACATGAACCCTGGTTTACAAAGCTTTGTCCCTGGGGAACAATTGAAGCGGGAATACCTTGGATACTGCTTAACTCAAGCTTTCGTAGTCAAATAGGTAATATCTATTTTTTAAAGTTAACTATACTTATAGGTTTTTTGGGATTGATGTTGATATTTAAACGTCCGTTTTGCTTTCTTGTTTGTCCATTAGGTGCTATCTTTGCTTTATTCAATAAGATCAGCATAATTCGGCTCGGAGTTGACACTGAATTATGCACAAAATGTAATAGATGTCTGAGAGATTGCCCTGTTGGTATAAAAGTTTACGAAAACCCCAATAGCCATAATTGTATAAGATGCCTTGAATGCACAAAATGCAGTAAAGTCAGTGTCTATTCTATATTTAGCAAAAAACCAATGACCCGTCAGGAGAAATTTGAAGCAGGATATCAGGTAAACACTGAATCATAGTATATGCAATTTTTATTGATGCTTTGTTTAATGAATTGAATAAATTATTTGTAAAAACAAAAATTAGTCTTAATATTGTCTTCAATTTTGTATGAGTTTATGTTAATAATAAAAGAGTGTTTTTAGTTTTTGGTCTTTTCTTTAAATTGTCCGTCTTTTATTTTTTAATTATTGAAAATCTTTTGCGATAAGGAGAAAAAAAATGGGCATAGAACCAATGAAGGTCGGAATCATCGGCTGTGGAGCTATTAGCGGGACATATCTCGCAAACTCAAAGAAATTTGATGCCTTTGATGTTATCGCTGTCGCAGATAAACGAATTGAGGCAGCAGAGGCAAGAGCCAAAGAATTTGACATACCAAAAGTATATAGCGTTGAAGAATTGCTAGCTGATCCCGATGTTGAGACTGTCATAAATCTTACTCCGCATTTTGCACATGGTCCTATTGGCATTTCAGTTCTTTCTAATGGCAAGAACGTATATAATGAAAAACCTCTCGCAGTATATCGCGAAGAGGGGCAAAAAATGTTGGAGCTAGCAAAGGAAAAAGGGTTGCGCGTTGGGGGGGCACCAGACACATTTTTGGGAGGAGCTTGGCAGACAGCCAGAAAACTCATAGATGATGGGATAATTGGCGAGCCCGTCGGGGCTTTTATATGTCTTATGGCTAGAAGAGGCGTCCGCCCTGGACAGCAAAGAGTCCGTCCTGATGGTTATGTGAATTTTTATTCCACTGATTTCTTCGAGTTTGGTGTAACTTGGAGTTTTGATAGAGGTCCTTATTACCTAAACGCAATTATCAATTTGCTAGGACCTGTCCGTAGAGTGACAGGGTCAGCAAGAAAAACTTGGGAAGAAAGAGATGATGTCTTCGGCAGAGTTAAAGTTAATGCCCCAACACATATTGCAGGCGTTATGGACTTCGTCAACGGTGCGGTCTGCACATTCATTATGACTTCCGACGTCTATGATACTGGATTGCCACATATTGAAGTCTATGGAAGTGAAGCATCTTTGCGATGTATCGACCCAAACAACTTTGGCGGACAACTTTATCTTCGTAAATACGACAGCAACGAACTAAAACCTGTGGAATGCCTTTTTGGTTATAACAGCAACAGTCGCGGAGTCGGCATAGCAGATATGGCGTCAGCTATAAGAAATAACAGACCACATAGGGCAAGCGGAGAGATGGCTTATCATGTTATTGACATTATCCACGGGTTTCATGATGCTTCAAGAGAAGATAAACATATCGTCCTACAAAGCACATGCGAACGCCCAGCACCATTACCGATGGGATTAGAAGACTGGAAAATTGATGATTAGAATTACTTCAAAACCATTGATTTATTTGCTTTAATTTCTATTGGGCATATACGTCAATGGTTTTATTATAATAACCTACAACAAAGGAGCTTAACGGAATGATTTCCCGTTGCAAATATAGAATTAAATCGATATCTTGCATTTTCTATATGTCACTGTTCCTTTCAATATTGGTTTTCAATTCCTGTGTCTCTTTAGCCCCGAAAATAGGCAGTTCTGAATCTTTTCCCCCAAAAAAAGAATCAGCGGATCAAAAACAAGAATCTAAAAATGATAACAATATCCTATCTGTCCAAAACGTGCTTATAAGCAATAATGTCCGTGATATTTCCGCTGATAACCGATCTGTTTGGATCGCTACTGATAGCGGAGTAAGTCTCTTTGATCGTGAAAGTGGGAAATGGAAGCATTATACGAAAGAAGACGGTCTTGGGTCTGATAATGTCAATGCAGTTGCAATAGATGGCGATTGGGTATGGTTTGGCACTGACAACGGAGTAAGTAGGTTTGATAGAACCAGAGGAATCTGGCGTATGTTTAGCTCAAAAGATGGTTTGAAAGGCAAAAAAGTCTTTTGCATAACTGTCGACAATGACTATGTTTGGTTTGGCACAGATGAAGGGTTAAACAGGTATGATAGGAATATAGATAGCTGGGCAGCGCGAACAAAAAAAGATGGTTTGACAGATAATAAAGTTAGTGCTATCACTATAACTGACGATTATATGTGGATCGGAACGCAATGGAGTGGCGTCAATCGTTATGATAAAACAACTGATTCTTGGAACACCTATGGCAAAAAAGATGGAATTATTGATACCGCGATCACAGCTATTGCAGCAACAGATAAATATATATGGTTTGGCACAAATAAGTCAGGTATAAGCCTATACGATAGAATTAATCAGACATTTGTCAAAAACTACACTAAGACCGATTATCTATCAAGCAACGATATAAGGGCAATTACAGTCGATGGAAGCCAAATATGGATTGGCACTGCTAATGGGGGCGTTCAACGATATATTGCCTCTGTTGATACATGGGTTAGATATACACAAAATGACGGGCTATCAAGCAATAATATAGCATCAATCAAAGTATTTAAAAACGAGGTCTGGTTTGGTACGTATGATAACGGGGTAACTATGTATGACAAGGTCTCCAATAAGTGGAGACAATTTTTTAAGGCTGATACGATCCCAAGCGATGATATAAACGGCGTTGCAATAGATTCAAATGGCAATCTATGGATCGCAACGAATAAAGGAGTAGCAAGATATCTGACGAAAAGAGATCAATGGATTAGGTATGGAAAAAAGTCAGGCTTAACAACGGATTATGCTACAACAATCGCTAAAAATGGGAGCCAAATCTGGTTAGGGACTTCACGAGGATTGGCAATATTCAATATAGAGACTGAACAATGGCAATACTTTACTAAAACTAATGGTTTATCACAGGATTTTATAACAGCAATAAGCGTAAAAGATGACGTTGCTTGGATCGGGACAAATAAAGGGATAACATATCTAAATCTCAAAACGAATGATTTCGGTAGCATACAAGGATTAAAAGATAGATTTATAACGTCTATCTTACCAATAAATGACTGTCTCTGGATAGGAACAAATGATGGACTATGGCAATATAACATCGTCAATCAAAATCTCACTCATTGGACGACAGAACACCACTTAACTGATAATTACATTAACACCATTATTGAATGGGACAATGAAAATCTGTTAATTGGGACTCAAAATGGGATTTCTGTTTATGATGCTTCACAAGGGAGAATAAGCTCTTTCAGTGATGATACATCCGATCTTGGAAATGTTAAAGTTTTGGTTTATGATAAGGATAATAATAGGATCTTGGTTGGGAAATCCGATGGATTGGTTATATATGACACTCAAGCACATAAATGGGTAGAACCAAGTGGAACGGATTCAAACAGATTTTGTAAAAGAAGTATCAGGTCAATCGCCTTAGGTCAAGGTCAGATTTGGCTTGGGACTGCAAACGGGCTAGTGCAATATTCCGCTGATAACGATAGCTGGAATGAACATAAGACTTTGATGACTCGTGAGCCTTTGAGAGAGACAAGCGTATCATATATAGAATTTGACGGAAACTACGTATGGATGAGTAATTGGTCAAGATCAAAAAATGGTGCAATACTAAGATATGACAAGTGTTCAAACACTTGGCAGTCATTTGGCAGAGAGGCAATTTTGAATGATATGAGGGCGGAATCAATGACCGATGTCTCTAGAATCGTCGTTGACAAAGATGCAGTTTGGTTCGCCACAAATTATGGGTTGTTGAGATATGATAAGGTAAAAGATATATGGAATCATTATACAAAGAATGACGGGCTTGCAGACAATAGCATTAGAAATATCGCTTGCGGAAATAATGTTGTATGGGTCAGTTATTGGAGTACTGCCAAACCTGTTGGGACTGAAATAAGCTTTTTCGATAAGAAAACCAAAATCTGGAAGACAATTCCCATTGCTAATTTGATCTTTCCAAGGGAAAGTGTTGAAGCATTAGCTGTTGATGGGGATGATGCATGGGTGGGGCTTGGTTCCTCTGGCGTCAGGAAAGTGTCCACTAATGGCGAACAGATTACCTATTCAAAAGAGGATGGATTGGCACAAAATTTTATTAGCTTCATAACTGTTGACGGCGATGAAATATGGTTCGGACACAGACAAGGCTGGGGCGGTGCTATTACTCGTTATAACAAAACTAAAAATACATGGCAAAAATACTCAGAAAACGATGTTCTCGTTGGGCGGATGATAGAGAAAATAACTGCTACAGAGAGATATGTTTGGATACTTTACAGTTACGGAGTTCAAGCAGTAACCGCTTATGATAAAAAGATGGACGAATGGATTACAATAAAGCCTAGCGGTTCACACGACGAAAATTGGGGAAGCGGGGTAGAAGATATAGCTGAGGATGGAGATTATCTTTGGTTAGGAACTGATGGAAACTGGCTAAAAAGGTTCCATTTGGCATCTGGAACATGGACAACCTTTGATTATTCGGTAGGTCTTCTTGATGATGATGTCAATGATTATGCCTTAAAGGTTGATGAACGCTATGTCTGGGTCGGAACGAGAATGGGACTAAGCAGGTATGACAAAATAACGGAAACTTGGACAAACTTTACCAAGCAAAAGGCTTTGTCGGAAAACAAAATAACTGCTGTTGCTGTCGACGAGAGATATGTCTGGTGTGGAACTCAAAATGGTTTATCTCGATATGATAAATTACAGGGCACTTGGGAAAATTATAGACACGATGGGCAACAAATGCTAAATTTTGACAGCAGGACAGCAACAAGCGATGATTGGGCAAGGATCAAAGAGGAACGTCGTAATAGGCTTATAGACGATGCTATTACATCATTAGCGGTTGATAACAGATACCTATGGGTTGGAACCAGAATGGGTGCCAATAGATATGACAAGATAACAGATAGATGGGACTGGTTTGAAAAGGAAAACGGTCTGCCCGGACTGGATATTAGCTCTGTGATTGTAGATGGTTATGATGTATGGATGGGAACTAATGCTGGATTATGCAAGTTTCCAAGAATGTCTGATAACCTTAATGCATGGGTGAGTTATACATCCGGCGTAGAGATCAGACAGACTGCAATGACAAAAGAGTATGCTACTACATTAGTGTCTAACGAGGTTTGGTGTATCGACGCCGAAAGTGATTATATATGGGTAGGCACTATGAGGGGTGTCAGCAGATATGATAAAAAAAGGGATTTATGGACTACGTTTACAACATCAGAAGGTCTGCCAACTAACGAGATAGGCAGTATTAAAGTTGATGGCGATATCGTCTGGTTTGGTAGTGGCGAGGGAATAATCTCGTATAATAAAAATACACGAGATTGGACGACATTTACTACCGATAACGGCTTGCCTAGCGATAGAATAACTTGTATTGCAAAGGATAAAGACCACGTCTGGTTTGGCACTTACGATGCAGGTATTATAAGATATGATAAAGAAAAAAAGAGTTGGCAATCGTTCTCAAAAAAGGACGGTTTGTCTCATAATTACGTTATCTCAATAGCAGTTGACGGAGATCAGATATGGATCGGAACTCAACGAGGGCTAACTAGGTATGATAAAAGCAAAAATACATTTACGGTATTTACCCAGTATGATGATTCAGAGGATTTATAAATGGCTTATAGTGGTCTAATTGATGATATTAAGACAATCGTAAATTTAGGCATTCCAAAGCGAGTCCCAGTATTTGCCCTTAGTGAAGAATTTGACGTCAAATGGTTTAATAAGGGCACTTATGAGGAGATCATCTCCGATGCAGACAAATTAGCGGAATGTTCTATAGCTTCTGCCTATGAGTTTGACTATGATTGGGTATGGCTCCAAGTTGACGACTGTATAGAATTTGAACCTCTGGGGGTCGGCTCAAAAGGTAGTGGTAATATATTAAGGGCTACTTATGATTACCTTTCAGCTTCAGAAGACACATTAAAATCGCTTAAAATGCCAAATCCTAAAAAAGATGGAAGGATGCCGATATTATTGGATGCCATAAGCAAGGTCCGTAAAGAATTCGGCGATAATATATGCGTTTGTGGAAGGACAGCAGCACCATTTTCGTCTGTGTCACTGCTATATGGAATAGAGGAATCGCTTTTATTAATGTCCTCCGATCCCGATCTGCTCAAAAAGACCTGCGATTTCTTTGTTGATCTACAATTTATGTGGGGGAAAGCACAGTTTGACGCCGGTGCTCATGCCTTATGGCTTGGTGACTGTAACGCTATGAGTAATTTGATCAGCCTCAAACAATATAGTGAATTCGCATTTGAACCGTGCAAAGAATTAATTGAGAAATATAAAGATATAGGAGTCTTGACATTCCTACACGCTAGCGAAGAAAAACCTGAATATATAGAGAAACAAGCCACTATAGGCGCAGATGCTTTAAGCGTTGGTCCTGGAATTGATATTGAGATCGCAAAACGTTTAACGGAAAACAAGATCGCATTAATAGGAAACCTTGATCCGTTAAATATCCTCCAACGGGCAACTCCACAGAAGGTTGCGGACGAAGCTAAAAGAATTATGAATATAGGAAAACAAAACGGCGGTTATATGTTTAACACAGGCGAGATGGTTCCTCGTGATACTCCCGAAGAAAATATGCGGGCAATGATGATCTCTGCCAAAAGTTCATTCTAATCAGGCAGTTTCCTTGCCCAAAGGTAAAGCATTGTATTCATTCCACAGATAAATCCAAAAATATACGATTGCACAATTGGAAGAAAAGGACTCATATTGTCTTTAAAAAAACTGACAATCATAGGTACTCCAAGAGCTAAAAAGGTAAATATATTGTTTTTTATACTCATCGGCTGTCTGATAACATTAACTTTTTTAAGAAGTGACTGAACATAATGTTTGTCAAATATCCGATGAGTCCACACTCCGTTTGTCCCGCCCAATAACAACCCTGTCAAAAATAATATAAACGATTCTAACTGATTCCCATCTTGAATAGCCCTAAACATCCATAACGCTTCTCCAAAGATGCTGAGCACAATGAGAATAATAAGCATATAAGGCTTCATCAGGATCGGAAGCATTCGTTTATGGATTTTAGCCTTTTCCGGTTCTTGATCGTTCAATGCTCTTTTAGCTTTCTAGTGCGGAAATGAAGAGATCATTTTCCTCTGGTTTGCCAACTGTTACCCTAAGACAATTCTCCAATAGCCCTTTATCGCTGAATGCACGGACTAATATCCCTTTTGATAATAGTCTATAAAAAACCTTTTCAGAATCATATTCAGTGCGGAAAAGTATAAAGTTCGCGTCTGAATGATAACGTTTTATCCAATCTATGCAATCAAGCATATTTGACAATCTCTCTCGCTCTTTTAAAATCTTTTGGATCAAATCAAACATCTGGTCTTTATATTTTAGCAATATCAATGCTATTTTCTGTGAGAGACTATTGATATTGAACACCATTTTAACCTTTAAAATTTGATTAATTATCTCTTTTTTTGCGATCATATATCCGATTCTTAAACCAGCCAATCCATAAGCTTTTGAGAATGTTCGGAGTATAACAAGATTATCATATTCATTTAATAGTGGAATAAAACTTTTCCCTGAAAATTCTGCATAAGCCTCGTCAACAACTATTATTGAATTTGCATCACAGTTAATAATATCCATTATCGCCTGATACGAAAAGCAGTTCCCTGTCGGATTATTTGGATATCCAATGAAAACCATGCTTTTATTTGATGATTTCATCTCAGACATTATCTCTTCAGTTTGAAGTTCAAAATTTTCGGATAAAGGTATAGCAGAAACTTTTACTCCCCATAATTCAGAGCATATCCCATATATAGAGAATGTCGGAATAGGAAATATCACCTTTGATCCGGCACCTGTAAACGCTGATACAAGATAATTTATCAACTCATCCGATCCATTTCCGACTACTATTAAGTCAGGATCAATTCCAAATTCAACGGCAATAGCTTTCCGTAGATCAGTAGCAACAGGATCGGGATATCGGTTGAAGTTATGCCTAAAAATTTCATCAGCGACCGCTTCTCTGATATTTTGAGGTATTTCATAAGGATTTTCGTTTGCATCCATTTTTATTTTATGTGGAAAGTCGTAAACTTTATAAGGTTTTAAATTAGCTAATTCTGGTCTTATAAGTTGTTCAATGTTCATTCCGATACCCTTTTTATATCTGCGCCAACATTGGCAAGTTTTTTTTCCATACTTTCATAGCCACGGTCTATATGATAGACTCTTGACACAACTGTTTGATTAGTTGCAGCTAGTCCTGCAAGGACTAGCCCTGCACCTCCGCGTAATTCCGAAGCCATAACCGGCGCTCCGCTAAGTTCTTCCACACCGTTGACGACAGCAACCGCATTTTCAACCTTTATATTTGCTCCCATCCTGTTTAATTCGCTTACATGTATAAAGCGATCGGGATACACGCCTTCTGTTATAACACTGATCCCTGGCACAGTTGCCAAAAGGGACATAATCTGTGGTTGGACATCTGTTGGAAATCCTGGAAACGGCGCAGTTCTCACATTGACAGGTTTCAATGGGTCTTTAGCTTTGACCCTGATGCCGTTGTCCTCGAAAGTTATCTCTGCTCCAATTTCCCTTAATTTCTCTATGACTGATTCAAGATGTTGAATTATGCAATTTTTTATCAACAAGTTTCCCCTTGTTATCACCCCTGCGATCATATAAGTCGCTGCTTCTATACGGTCTGGTATGACTTCGTGTCTTGCCCCATGCAACTCTTTAACGCCATAGATCGTCAATAGTGGAGTTCCTGCACCTTCAATTTTTGCTCCCATTGAATTGAGAAATTTCGCAAGTTCGGTTATCTGTGGTTCGCACGATGCCTCTTTTATTACTGTTACACCTTCTGCCTTGACTGCTGCCAACATCACATTTACAGTTGCGCCTACACTAGGTCCGTGAACACCGCTAAGGAATATTTCAGTTCCAACGAGTTTATCTGCTGATGCTATTATATATCCATGTTCAATTTTTATTTTAGCACCTAGTTTTTCAAGCCCCATCAGATGAAGGTCTATCGGTCTTGTACCTATAACACAGCCACCAGGAAACGATACTTTCGCCTTGCCAAGTCGTCCAAGCAAAGCCCCCAATACATACACAGATGCCCTCATCTTTCTTACAAGATCATAAGGCGCTTCATGACCATCACAACCTGATGGGTCAATACGCAAAACGTTTCCTTTGATCTCCGATTTAACGCCTAGAACATCAAGAAGTGATATCATAGAACGCAGGTCTGCAAGATTTGATACATTGCTAATTATACTAACGTCGTCGGTTAATATAGATGCAACGGTCAAAGGCAATGCTTCATTCTTTGCCCCACTAATTTCTATCTCGCCTTCAAGTGACTTTCCGCCATTTATGACAAATTTGTCCATCAAAAAACCTCTTTATGTTTGGAACAGCAAAAGATACGTGGTATCTCCGCGTAATCATTTATGAAAGAATAATCAGAATATCTATTTACTTCCTTTGCAATATTTAGGACAGATTCACTTTGTCCATAACCGATCTCAATGGCTAATCTTCCGTTTGACGCCAAAAAATTATGAGCATTATTGATAATTTCTTTGATAATTTCAAGCCCATCCTTTCCTCCGTCAAGTGCCATCTTTGGCTCATATTTGATCTCTTTTGATAACCTATCTATCTCGTCAGTTGGGATATAAGGCGGATTTGAGACTATCCAATTGAACTTATAATCCGTAGAAATTGCATCAAAAAGATCAGTGTAAACGAAAACTATCTGTTTATCTACATCATTGACAACAGCATTTTCTCTGGCAAGTTTTAGAGCATCTATTGATATGTCGGTCGCTAGTATAAAAGAATTTCGCTTATATTTTGCGATACTTACTGCTATTGCACCGCTCCCAGTTCCTATTTCCAGAATTTTGCTATCTGATACATCTGATTTCACAACATACTCAACAAGAATTTCGGTTTCAGGTCTTGGAATCAAGACATTTTCGTCTACCTTAAAATCAATGGACATAAACTCTTTGTGACCTGTCAAATAGCTAATTGGAATATGTGCAAGCCTTTTTTCTATAAGCAATTTAAAGCGGTTACCTGTTTTCACATCTAAGATAATTTCTTGATTTAAATAAAGCGATGTGCGATCCACATTTAGAACATAAGCCAAAAGGACTTCAGCATCTAATTGTGGAGTCTCAATTCCTGCATTCTTCAAAAGCTCTGTTGCCCAGAATAAAGCTTTTTTTACGTTATACATTTAATCTACGTATAGACATTAAAATATTTTTAATAAAAAATCAAAGCTTACAAGTTGTTATATTTCCCCTTCAACTTCTCTTCTTAACAGAGAATTAAACTCAATGGCTCTTTTAAGTCCTTCTTCTGCTATTTTTCTTTTTGAATTTTCGTTTTCAAGCATTAACTTCCTTTCTGGTATCCATTTTTCATCAACATAATTCATCTGATCTGTTAGGCTTGGGTCTTCATGACAACTCATAAAATATTTTATGACGCCTAGTATTCCATAGATTTCGTTGATCTCAAAATCTTCTTTTTCTTTTTCAATAAGGCTCCATATATACCAATTCCGTTTCTGCCTCGCTTCGCCGATCTTACGACCTGTATTTGTCTGCATATTTGGTAGGAAATCCTCTTTCATATTGAGCCATCTTGGTATTCCTTCAATATAAGTTTTCAGGTCCGCGTTGCCAGTTCTTTGGACCATAGAATGTGTATGTATACCGATGTTCCTGAAAAAGGCACAGAGACCGAGATTTGAGTCAATAGTGTCTGCCTCGTATATGATCCTTCCCTCAAGATTGTTCATAAACTTTTGCATTTTTTCGACGCTTGTCTCATTCGGTTTTAAGTGTGCTGATATTGCATCCGCGACTTCTTCACAAAAGTCATCAGGGAAACCATACTTTTTTAGTAATATCTTCGCTACAATAGCTCCCGATTCGTTATGAATTTTATATTCAAGCTTATTTTCGCTATATATTTGAGTTATGATATTGTTTTTATTAGGGTTTGGCATTAACATCTGATTAAGCCAAAAACCATCCTCATTGACAACTCGTTTACCATTTTTGTCTAGAAGAAAATCGCCATCATAACGTTTCGTTATATCGTGTAGAAGTGCTGCATATTCCAGTTTTCTTAAGTCTGCTCCCTCGTTTTTTCCTATTGTCAGGCTCAGTTTTCTGACCCTTTGAGTATGATTGAAAAAATAATATCGCCAAGAGAAACCGACCCTTATTTCATCCCAAAGCATAAAAGTCTCTTTGACAAGATTTTCAAGCTCGTTTAATATGCTAACATCATCAATTTGATTGATCATATTTAGCTTTTCTCCTAAATTCTCAGTTTCAAAAATATAAAGTTTTTAAATTGAAAACTGCTAAAATATATCATTCTATTATGAATTAGTCAAGTGATTATCGAACAGTCGAACAGATTTAACCTTGACAATTAAATGCTTTTCTGTTATTTTTATATATGGAATGTAAGTCAAAAATCTTGATTCAGACAAACTAGCAGAGGCACAATATGGAATTTGCTATCGCCATATTAAAAGATATCACATATGAAATGGGTATATGGCGCTGGTGGTGCATAAAAGTCCAAGTGTGTCCGAAGCTTTGATATTACTTATTAAATTTAATATTAGCCGTGGGCACATTTAGTTTTTAGGTGCTTACGGCTTTTTTTATTAATTAAAAGGAGTTGAAATAATGAAAAAAACAGTATTTTCTGGAATCCAACCAACAGGCAATATTCATATTGGAAATTATCTCGGTGCAATTCAACATTGGGTTAGCTCTCAGGATAATTATAACAATATTTTTTGTGTTGTTGACCTGCATGCTATAACTGTTCCGCAAGACCCAAAAGTGCTGAAAACAAAGAGTCGTGAGCTTGCTGGGCTTCTACTGGCTTCAGGGATCGATCCAGAAAAATCTGAACTTTTTGTCCAGTCACACATAAGCGAACACTGCGAGTTGGCATGGATATTAAATTGTGTAACACCTATGGGGTGGATGCAAAGGATGACACAATTCAAAGAAAAATCAGAAAAACAGAAGGAACTTGTGAGTGTTGGTCTTTTCGATTACCCTGTGCTTATGGCTGCTGATATCCTTTTATATCAGACAGACCTTGTCCCTGTTGGCGAAGACCAAAAACAGCATGTTGAGATAACAAGAGATATTGCACAGAGGTTCAACTCAACATACGGCGAGACCTTTAAGATACCTGAGCCTGTTATTGCAGAGATTGGGGCGAGAATTATGGGGTTAGATGATCCAACAAAAAAGATGAGTAAAAGCGAGACATCACAAAATCATGCCATACTCTTGCTTGATCCGCCAGACAGTATCCGCGCTAAGGTCATGCGTGCAACAACCGATTCACTTAGAGAGATCAAATTTGATGAAAACCGCCCAGGAGTTTACAACCTTCTTGTGATCTATGAGTTGTTTACCAAAAAAAGCAGAGAAGAGATAGAATCAATTTATGAGGGAAAAGGATACGCAGACTTCAAGAAAGATTTGGCAGAAGTCATCATTGAAGGTATCCGCCCTGTCCAAGAAAGGTATAAAGAGATAACAAAAGACCCGGCTTATATAGATTCAATTTTGACCAAAAGTGCTGAAAAGCTCAGACCAATCGCAAATAAAACAGTAAATTTAGTTAAGGAAAGAATGGGAATAGGCTGAACAATACAGAGATGGAGGCTTAAATTGATAGCGAAATTAGGCTGTATACCGTGTATATTGGACGATATCTGTGGGGCGATAGATTCACTTAACCTTATGGATGATACCAAGAAGAAAATTATAAGAGAATGTCTCAAATTTCTCTCGGAAAATATTGAGTTGAATAAAGAACCATCGTATTATATAACCACAGTGCATAGAATCTTAAAACGTATATCGGGTATTGAAGTTCCATTCTCTAAAAAGCGTGAGCTTTGTAATATTATGGGGCTTGAGCTTGAACGCAAACTAGCTCTAAGATTAGCAAATCTGACAGGATTTGAGAAATTTTCTACTATTGTAAAATGGTGTATAGCTGGTAACGCTTTGGATTTCAGGACTGTCGGCACTGGATACGATTTTAGCATTGAAAAGATGGAGAAATCCATTTATGACCTAGCCAGTAGCCTTGAAGTAGACCAATTAAAAACTATATACGAAAAGGCTAGATCATCGCAAAGAATACTCTTTGTGCATGATAACGTCGGCGAGATAGCCATAGACAAACTGCTTATAAAAAATTTGAGGGAGATGAATGGATCAACAGTGATCTCAGTTGTCCGTGGAGGAGCGATTACCAGTGACGCTACATTAGAAGATGCAAATAAAGTCCAATTAGCCGATACCGCTTCATCATTGATATTAGCGGGACCAGATACTCTTGGCATAAGTTTTGATGAAATGTCATCTGATCTTAAAAATGAGCTAGATACTACGGATATGGTATTCGCAAAAGGTCAGGCAAATTATTATGTGTTCTCTGAACATAGAGACAAAGTTAAAAGCCCGATCGTTTGTCTGTTGAGGACAAAATGCAAGTTTGTTTACAGCATCTTCGGTTTTTCAAATAATATCAATATAGCAGTGATGATCTAGTGTTATCCTTCTTATATTGTTAGTAAGATACTGCAATAAGATTTACCATGGAATGACTCTTATCCTCCCTCCGCTAGACACAGAAGCCTTGGCAGGGTCATACATAGCCTCAGCAGATATTGAAGGAAGGACAAAATCTCCGACGTTGATGACGCGAACCGCATAATAGAATTTAATTTCCTTCTGCTTTGGTAAATGGACAAATAAGATCATCCTATCATCTCTAATATCCATATAATCAGGACGATATTCAGTATCCTTTATCCAAGGCACACCAGCCCTTGACCCAAGTCTTGGATTTTCTATTTCAAATCCAGCAGGGAGAAGGTCTACAATGGCGACATTATCTAAGTTCTCCGTCGTTGCCTTACAGGCAATTTCCGCGACTATCAGATCGCCCTGCTGGAATTGCTCATAGCTCAAAGGTTTTCCTTCATAAGATAGGTATCTTCTGCGGACAGTTAACTCCTCGTCAAACTCCTTTACTTGTCCTTCGGATTGTATTCCGAAAGCCTTCCAATAATAATAACAAGTGCCTGTCCCTTGAACGCTTATTGTGATTTCTTTGCCTCCCCAATCTTTACCTGTCCAACTTTGATCCTTTGATGTAAAACTGCCTAAATTTGAACCATTGATGCTAATTGTGCCTGTATATTTTCCAATAGGTTGTTTTTTGAAGATCTTTCCAAGTGCAAGGAATGCAAAAGCATTCTCTTGTGTTGTATACCAACAGCGATTTTTTGAAGCCGAACTTGCAAGTCTATCAATTAATTTTGGCACGAGTGGATGATCGGGATTGATCTCTGCTAACACATCAAGCATTATTGCATCTGCCCTAATTGACGAATTGAAATTATATCCGCTTTCTCGCTTGATCTCTCTTGGGACAACAGTTTTTGGGATCATTGAATTTGCTGTGTTAATATCTCCTGACAACGCAAATGCACCTGCAAGTTGGAATTGGCTAAAATCTGACATTCTGTTTAATTCTGAGCTTTTTAAGTATAGCATTGTGCTTTTATCTGGGTCGCCGGCAATAGCTAAAACATAACAGGCATAAGTTTTTATCTCCAACTGCCAACTATCTGTTATTGGGCTTTTTGCGTGTGATTTAACTGCTTTGATCATATTGTTATAAACTCTGTCAGGCACTTCGTATCCTGCTTTTCTTGCCTCAACAAGAAAGTGTGAAACATACACGCTTGACCAAGCATTGCCAAATCCAGCAGATGGCCAGAATGCAAAATCGCCTGATGGTAATTGCATATTGATCAACTTGGTTATGCCTTCCGTAACAAAATAATCTGCACTCTTTGTCCCAAACAATCTCGGCTCTATTACTTTCACTATGTCGTCAAAATATAGTAAAGGAAACACCCTTGACGCTGTTTGCTCTGCACAGCCGTAAGGGTATTGCAATAGATATTGGAGGCTTCCCGCGAATTGAACAGCAGGCAGAGATGAAACTGTTATACTGAAATCAGTTGTCCCTGGAATCCAATTTGCTGGCAATGTGAATTTCGCACTAGAACCTGCTTTCACGACACCACTTCCAGTCATTGTAACAGGCGGAGATGCAGGTCTCAATGGGACTTCCGTTGTGTCTGATACTTTTTCACCTGCTCCCGATGCGGTCAAATTAAATATCACCTTGCCCATTTGATTTTTCGCTTTAATTGTGAAGAAGACCTGTGCTTCTTCTTTAGGGGAAATTGTGACAGTGTGAGAACTTGGCGTTGGTCCTTCCACAGGACCGATCGCAGTAAGCGATACTGTGAAGTTATCTCGTCTGTCAGTGCCATTAAAAACGCTAACAGGGACAACAAACTTATCATTGCTTGCGATAAATCTTGGGAAAGTTGGCAAAAGGACAATCGGATCACGGACAATGACATCCTTTCGTGCAGAACCGAACTCGTCTTTTGAGAACGACACAGCCATAACTCTAAGGCTACCATTAAACTGCGGGACATCAAAGGTAATAGACCCTTTTCCATCTTTGCTGACCTTTACAAGCCCTGACCATAAGGCAACAGGTTTTACTCTTGCGACGCTGATCGGCGAGACACGTCTTCTTATAGCCCCTGGCTCGCCCCCCGACGGCGATGACGACTCTTTTGTCCTCTCAATTTCTGGCAATATCCAAGAATAGATATCATGTGATGTCACTTCAAGCCTTTTCTTGCCGAAGAAAAAGTTAAAAGGATCAGGCGTCTGGAAATTGGTAAGTTGACATATGCCCTCATCAACAGCTGAAATGGTAATATAACCATCTTTGTTCCTGCCGTTGACTGTGAACGAGACTTTCAACTGGCTATTAGGTCTGATATTGCTAGGTGTGTCCAGTGTTATTGAAAGCTTATTTTTGCTAGCATCTACCATAGCAGGGACTACGCCAAAGGCACGGACAGGGGCATTTCGTTCAAGCGATCTGGTTGAACGAATAACACTTGCGGATATATAGACATTGGGTTTATATTCTTCTGATATTTTTACATTAATCGTAGCGGTATTTTTATCCATTTTGATAGATTGTGTGTGATATATTTTATCTCCATCAATGGTCAATAGAAGCCTACCTGAAAAAGGCGATCTTATCTGGACTTTTGCAGTTTCACCGGGTTTATATAATGTCTTGTCCAATCCTATATCAAGCTTTTCAGGTTTGCTCATTGCCCAGGGAGAATATCCCCAACCTGAAACGTAAAAACTGACAACGGATGAATGCCCATCTGCATCCCTGATCTCAATTTGATATTCGCTATATTGACTAGGTCGAAAGTCAAATTTCACTGCTGATGCCCCCGATGTGACAGAAAACGAGTTTTCCAATTGTTCTTGTCTCTCGGATATATAATCAATTCTACCGCCTTCCTTTTTCATTATGGTCTGCCAAGTTATACGATAGCAAAATACGTTGCATCTCCTATTTGGGACAACTTGACCGTTCTTATCAAGGACGATAAATTCCATCTCTTTTGGTCTATTGATCTCTCCATATCCCTCTTTGACTTGTCGTAATCCAACATAATATTGATATCGATGTAACGTCACAGTCTTATAAGCTGTAACTGTCCTTCCGCCCTGTTCATGGACAGTTGCACTTATGGTGTTTTTAAGCAATGACGATGGCATTATGCCGACAGGTAAATTCTGTGTCAACGTATACTTACCATTGTCATCTAATTTTCCTTTACCCAAATCATTGACTATTCTTGTTGTAGGTCTTTGTGTATTGCTAAATGTAAATCCTGACCATTGTTTTGGCGAAAACGGGCTATCTTCTATTTGGCTCATAACCTCGACCAATCTTCCGCTTGCAGGCGGACCAAACAGGTTCACTGCTGAAATTGATATATTCATAATCTGTCCCAAATCGTAAGATTCAGCATCGGTTTTGACTTCAACCTTCATACGGTCTGGCATAAACTCTTCAACACTGAATTGCCATCTTCCGATCTCGTCATCTTTTCCGACGATCACCCTTGCAGTGTAATTACCTGTCATAGCATACGTGGGAACATCAAAGTCAAAATCACACGCTCCCATCTCATTAGTCCGTTTGCGAAATTCCATAAATACCCTGTTATCAGGACTTAATACTTCCATCTTTAATGGGAAAGCAGTTGGTAATTCGGCCTTTACTCCTCTGGCAACAACTACCAGATGGACTCTTTCACCTGGACGATATATGTCACGATCTCCGTAAATATAAGCATCATAACCATCCTGTAAATAAGGTCGCCCTTCTACATCAAAATCAGTGACTGATATTTGACTTCGTGAAAGTTCCAAGAATGAAACATCATTGCCTTTTGAAACTGTGATGATGAATGGTTTGAAATTCTCCATAACATTCTTCGGCACTTCCAGTTTTGCCATCCCCTCGTTATCGGTCTTGCCTGTTTTCATAGTTTGGTTGTTACTACTTAAAAGTGTAACTTGTGCATCTTTTATCGGATCAAGCGATGAAAGTGAATGCACCCAGATGATAAACTGATTGTCCGATCTTTTAACTGTTATGCCAAGATCAGTTATCATTACTAATTTTCTGCTTTCCTGCCAATAGTCATCATAAGAACGCGCTTGGATATCAAATATTCCAACATACTCGTCTTTGAGATATGATTCCATATTTATTGGTGTTATAATCTCCTCGTTTGCCCTATCTGATATATCTATATCCTCAGAGTGAATAAGTTTTCCATAAGATTCAGTGTCATACCAATAATATCTTGAGTCCATCGCGCCTCTGTTGATGAGATGTGTCAAGTTATTTATGAAAACTTTTCTAATTTCTATGTGCGCCTTTCTAACGTTAATAGTGGATAGTCCGACGTTAAGATTGCCTTTTCTAGCAAGATAGATACCTTCACCAACGAAATCTATATTTGGCTCAATATTAGTCATAACTACGTTTGTGGAGAAATCATTTTTCAATATCGAGCCATCAACACCCATTAATCCCTGTTTGATAGTGACAAAGTATACTGATCCTGATTTGAAGTTGCCTCTTAGCTCAACATAATGAAAATTTGATGCGAATTGGTAATTAAGCTCTTGTTGGAGTCCACTGACGGGATTGACTGTTATATATTGTTTTGCTAAATCAGCTTCTACTGGCGAACTAAACCTTATTTTCAAATATCCGAATTCTAATTGGCGTTCTGGAAAAACTCCCTCAACTTTCAGGTCTCCTCCTGCTTTCAGTTCAAAGTTTTTCGTGAAGTTCTCTGATAAACCTTCTGTGCCGTTAGCGGGAACAAGCTCTTTATCTATGACCATTTGAATTGTATGTGTCTTGTTTGAATGTGCTATCTGTTCAGTTTCAAGTTGAATTACCGTTCCTGTTTGTGACGTTATTATCTGATAAGGAATTTTATCCCCTGTCTTATATGCTATATTAAGATGTTTTTTGACATCATCTATATCTACCGGATAATTGAACTCTATTGTCCCGATTATAGGGACGATCTCGTCAGTTGGTTTTGAAAATTTGAACGACAGATTTGCATTATTAACTACGAATTTTTTGGTATGAAAATTAAATTTTCTTTTGCCTTTAAAATAGTATCCCATTTCCGATCCTATTTTGGGCAGAATTTCGGCAGTATAACGAGTGGATGGAAGTAGCATAACATTTGGATAGAATTGCAATATATGGCGTGCGGTCCATCTAAACTTTCCTGTTATATTTGGCGAAAACACTACTGGCACAGTGTCCAGTTGAATACCAACCTTATCTGAAAGCACCATATCTTGTGAAAATTCAATAGTGAAATTAGTTGTTTGTGAAACTTCTCCTTCTGGTTTGAACGATTCAACTTTTACATAAGTTCCAATAGGAGAGATAGCCATTTTTATCGCACCAACAATTATAATAATGACGAGAACAGCAATTATTATTAGCCATTTTGCATTTGTTTTAAACCAGTTCTTTTTACTCTGAATGGAATTGTTTTCGCCCTGTCCCATATTTGCACTCTCCCCGAATTTTAATTCGATTTACCGAAAATTGTTTTTAAGATACTCCAAGAAAATATGATCGATTGTTTTACCAGTCTCAAGATATGAAACATCTTTGATGGAATTTAAAGAGTATGACAAATATTCATCTATTGCAATTTTATAAGTCTTGTGCGGTTCAACTTCTTTTCCTCCGATCATCAAATTTTCAATTTTACCATTTGACTTTTCGTAATCGCATCCGAAGACAATAAAATCTTTTTCCAACAAAATCTTTTGAATTTTTTCTCCTGTTAGTTGATATATCAGAATTTGATTTCGCCAAGGAAGAATTTTATAAATTTGACCAAGTGTTAAATCTCCGGCTTTTATGCCAGTTTGTGCGGAACTTATATCAAGCAAACAGACATCGCTACCTGTCTCAACTTTTACGGCTTCGGCAATAAATTTTCCGATCGGACTATCGGGTTTGTCGGTCTTTGGAATATCGCTCTTGAAGACCTTTACTTTTTGTGAAAGCTTATCCTTATATTGATTTAAAAGTTCCAAAATAGCTTTGTCTTCTTGGATTTTTCCGTCGATTGAGATGAGTTGTCCTTTTGATTTGACAATCTCATAATTATTTGATATTCCCTTTTGAACATATATATCAAGCCTTCCAAGGAATTGAGTATATTCCCCTGCTTGGACGATAATAACGTCGCCTTTTCCATTTTTTCTTGGAACTGTCATCGGCTCATCTAGCTTATTGTGAGTGTGCCCTCCGACTATTACATCAATTTCTGGCAATTTTTGTGCAAGCAAGATATCTGCGCCGATGCCTATATGGGTTAAAGCTATGATAATATCCGATTTCTTTTGTATCTCCGGAACTATTTCTTTTGCAATGACTATCGGATCAAGCTGTTTAATATTGCGACTTGATGGATGATCTTCACGGATGACGCCGAGACCTAATATCCCGATTTTTATCCCATCAATTTCTTTTATAATGTAAGGTTGGAATATACGTCTATTTGAATCCTTATATACTATGTTAGAGAGTAAGATTGGAATTTTGACTAATGAAGTCTGTTTGAGCAGATTTTCGACACCGAAATAAAAATCACCATTGCCCGGGGTAAAGGCATCGTAGCCCATCATCTCCATTGTTAGCATATTCGCCTCTCCACCGAAACAAACAGTGATCTCATCCCCTCTTGAAAATTCATCTCCTGCATGAAGGACAAGGGTATTATTTGGGTTTTCTTTTTTTATCTGTTTTATCAGTGTTGCTGTTCTCGCTATACCGCCAATTTGTTTCGTTTTATCATAGGCAATTAAGTTCCCGTGAGTATCATTTGTATGCAATATAACGATGTGAGTTGCTTCATTTTCAGAATTTCCATAAACAAAAGCGGAGAAAATCACTGTTAAGATTATTATTAGGAATGTTAAGTGATTTCTTATTGATCTATTTTTCATCGTAGCTTATCCCCAGTTAGTAGTTATCAACTAGAGCTTCAATTTTTTCAGTCATAATATAACAAAAATAATATTTGATGTCAATTGAAGTTAAACGGGAGCAGAAATTCCCCAAGTGCTCAGAATAAGCAAAGCCTTAAAGAGAAAGCTAAAAAAGGTGATGGAAAAGGTTTGGATACGCTTCGTTACTCAATCCAATTCAGCAAAGGTTCTTTGGAGCAAGGTTAATTATTCATAAACCATTGTTATTATTAGTTTTAGCTAATAAGAGAAAAGAGAAATCCAAGGGTGATTGTCTATATATTTTACCACATTCTTTCCTTCTTGATAATCTTATTATGGAATTTCTGGAACCGAGTTTGATGCATTCAGTTAATTGATAAATTTACAAAGATTTTACAATTAGTTTAAACAAATTTAATATTTCTGAAACAGAGATGTAACATACATCGGATATAATTATGGGCAAGTTAGGAAGAAGGTATAAACTATAAGCGATGATTTACAGCTTATAGGATATATGCTTTAAGAGATTTTAGATCGACAAAATGTTAAAGAAGGAGAAACCTATAATGGAAAAAAAAGACAAACAATACGTCCTTGAAATGGTAAAAAAACATGATGTCAAATTCATCAGACTTTGGTTCACAGATATTTTGGGCTTTTTAAAGAGTTTCGCCATAACGGTTGAAGAGTTAGAAGGTGCCCTTGAAGAGGGAATGGGGTTTGACGGGTCATCTATTGAAGGATTTGCAAGAATTGACGAAAGCGATATGATGGCAATGCCAGACCCCAGCACTTTTCAGCTTATACCTTGGCGACCGACAGAACGTAGCGCTGTTGCAAGGATGTTTTGCGACATAGTAGAGCCAGATGGAACACCATATAAAGGAGACCCAAGGAGAGTCCTTAAAGATATGGTCAAAAAGGCTGCTGAAAAAGGTTATACCTATTACGTTGGTCCAGAGTTAGAATACTTCTATTTTAAGAATGACAAAGGTACTGAAATACTTGACAAAGGAGGATATTTTGACCTCATACCTTCGGATGTTGCGGTTGATCTTCGTAGGGAAACAGTCCTGATGATGGAACAGATGGGAATAGGCGTGGAATATAGCCACCACGAGGTAGCACCAAGTCAGCATGAAATAGATATGCGTTATACAGATGCCCTTACAATGGCTGACAATGTTATGACTTACAGATTAATTGTGAAGGAAATTGCTTTAAAGAATGGAGTATATGCGACATTTATGCCTAAACCTATCTTTGGCGAAAATGGAAGCGGGATGCACACTCATCAATCGTTATTCAAAGGCGACAGCAATGCATTTTTTGATCCAAATGATGAGTATCATCTGTCCGAAGTCGGAAAAAGCTATATAGCTGGCTTACTAAGACATGCTCCCGAGATAACTTTGGTGACAAATCAGTGGGTAAATTCTTATAAACGATTGGTCCCCGGATATGAAGCACCTGTCTATATCTCATGGGCAAGACGCAATAGATCAGACCTGATCAGGGTTCCTATGTATAAACCGGGTCATGAGAAAGCCACGAGAATAGAATATCGTTCTCCTGATCCTGCTTGCAATCCCTACTTAGCTTTTGCTGTTATGCTTGCTGCTGGACTAGAAGGCATTGAAAAAGGATACAAACTTGAACCGCCAGTTGAAAGAAATGTCTATGAAATGACAGAAGAAGAAAGGAAAAAATACGGCATTAAAACCTTGCCCGCTAGCCTATTTGAAGCCATTACATTGACCGAAAAGAGCGAACTTGTCAGGAAAACACTTGGCGATCATATATTTGAAAAATTAATTGAAAACAAAAAAATGGAATGGGACAGATATCGCATACAGATTACTGAATATGAAATTAATGAATATTTGCCCGTTTTATAAATAGTGAATAGTGGTTGGTAGTTAGCGATCGGTGATCGATCAATTTTTCAACTACCAACAACTACCTACTGATAGCTATCTATGAACAAGAAAGAGAGGAAAAGAAAAATGAGGCGACTTAGTTTTTTTGTTATTAGCTTTGCAATTATGTTTTTAGTATTAATACCAATTGCTGGTGCAGATGATCTGAGTGCTGGTGATATATCATGGGTCGCTTGCGCTTCAGCTTTGGTTATGTTAATGACCCCAGCTGTTGGTTTTTTTTATGCAGGTCTTGTTAGAAGAAAAAACCTGGTCGCCACATTATTCCAGAGCATCGCAATATTTGCAGTCGTAAGTATTGTTTGGACACTTTGGGGTTATAGCCTGGTGTTCGGACCTAGTTTAAAAGGGATAATTGGCGATCTTTCTTTATTCGGATTAAGGGATGTTGGGATGTCTCCTGATAATGATTATGCCCCAACAATACCTTCTTTATTGCTTTACTTTTTCCAGTTAAAGTTTGCTGCTATCACGCCAGCTTTAATTATAGGTGCAATCGCTGAGAGGATAAGATTTAAGGCATTATTGATATTTATAGTTCTATGGGCAACTCTTATCTATTCGCCGATCGCCCACTGGGTTTGGAATATCAACGGTTGGCTTCGTCGGCTTGGAGCGATTGACTTCGCCGGTGGAACGGTTGTCCATATATCTGCGGGAATGTCTGCACTTGCAGCAGCACTTGTAATTGGAAGAAGAAAGGATTTACAGTCATCGGAACTCGTGCCAAATAATGTCCCACTTGTTGTCCTTGGCGCTGCATTGTTGTGGTTTGGATGGTTTGGTTTTAACGGTGGAAGCTCATTATCCGCAAATGCTTTGGCTGTTTCTGCCTTGGTCGTGACAAATGTCGCTGCTGCTTCTGCTGCAATAAGCTGGATGGCTGTTGAATGGATCGCTAAAGGACGACCTACAACGACCGGTCTGGCAATAGGTGCTGTCTGTGGTCTTGTTGCCATTACCCCTGCTTCAGGCTATGTAAATGTTGTGTCTGCGATAATAATAGGTCTAATTGCAGGTGTTGTATCTAACTTCGTAGCCAATTGGCGGGCAAGTCGGACAACTCTTGACGATTCATTAGATGTTTTCGCATGCCATGGAGTTAGCGGAATTTGGGGGTCTCTTGCTACCGGATTGTTTGCTACCGTTGCAATTAATTCCGGTGGAGTAGATGGTCTATTTTATGGCAATGCTAAACTTTTGCTCTACCAATTGATCGCTGTTTTAGTTGTAATTGTATTCTCTTTTGTTGGATCATTCTTACTGCTTAAACTTATAAATCTGTTCACAGAAATTAGGGTCAGTCCCGAAGAAGAGGAAAAAGGACTTGATAGAAGCTTGCATGGTGAAAGAGCCTATGTCGGTGATGACCTAAGCAGCTAATATTAGAATAAAATACAAAAATTGGCTTTTCCTGTTGACCAGTGATCAAATGTCTAGTAAAATTATTTCAAAAATAACTTTAACAAACAAAAATTTGATCTCAATGGAGGACAAAAATGAAGGGAAAGCCAATACTTCCTCCTGTCTATTTCTCAGCTACCTACCAATTTGACTGCACAGATGACCTTATTGATGTTGTGCAAAACCGCACAGGATTTATCTATTCCAGATGGGACAATCCAACCGTTTTCGAAGCAGAAAAAATGCTTGCAAGCCTAGAAGGTTACGACCATGCCTTTGGCTTTGGATCAGGCATGTCCGCAATAACGACGTCAATATTAGCATTAATCAACAAAAATAGCAGAGTCATTACCGTTAGAGAGACATACGGTGGAACCTTCGCGTTTATTAATAAGCTATTACCTAAACTTGGCATTGAGACAACAAGCATCAACTGTGATGATATTGATAGTCTCAAAGCAGAGATAAAGAAAGGCGCAACGATACTTTATCTTGAAACACCAACAAATCCGCTTTTGAAAGTTATTGATGTCAAACCTTTGGCTGATCTAGCACATAAAAACGACATTATAGTTATGCTAGACTCAACCTTTGCATCCCCCATAAATCAAAGACCAGTAGAATTAGGCGTTGATATAACAATTCATAGCGCTACGAAATATCTCGGAGGACATCACGACATAACTGCTGGTTTTATTTGCTGTTCTAAAGAGTATTTTGATGCTATTTGGGATTGTAGACGTATTATAGGCGGAATATTAGACCCAATGACCGCATACCTTGTCGCGAGAGGATTAAAAACCCTTGAAATTCGTGTGCTAAGACAAAACGAAAATGCAATAAAGTTAGCGAAATTCCTGTCAAAACATAAAAAAATTGAAACAGTTCACTATCCGGGGCTACCATCCAGTCCATACTACGAGATCGCTAAAAGACAGATGAAAGGCTTCGGTGGTATGCTCAGTTTTGAAATTAAAGGCGACTTTGACAGAACGAAACAATTCGTCGATAACCTCAAATTTATCAAAATAGCCACAAGCTTAGGCGGAGTAAGCACACTTGCAACACAACCTGTTACAAACACACATGTAGGGCTTTCAGAAGAGGAAAGGAAAAAGTCTGGGATAAGTGATAGTTTAGTGAGAATATCAGTCGGGATTGAAAGTCCAGACCTAATCATTAGTGATGTTGAACAAGCATTAGATAAGATATAACTTTCTTATTTACCTAAAATAAAAAATTGACAAGATATGAATTTAAATAGAAACGCTAAATGGTTATTATGGCTCATTTTGTTGTCTACATTACTGCTTGTCGTAGTAATAGTATCAAGCGGAATTGGTATTGCAGATATAAGTTTTATCAAAATAATCCGTATTATAGTCAATCGTCTGCCATTTGTCGATGTTGACAAGGACTGGGAAGATCATCAGGAGTTGGCATTGATGGAGTGGCGTTTGCCAAGAATTGCCATCGGCATCATTGTAGGAGGGGGATTATCAATTGCAGGTGTGGTTTTTCAAGCACTTTTAAGAAACCCTTTATCTGAACCTTATATATTGGGCGTATCTAGTGGAGGGTCATTTGGGGCTGTTATAGCCATAATGCTTGGAATAGGGAGTATAAAAGGGGTCCCAACTTTGCCTGTGTTTGCATTTTTTGGCTCTTTGGGAAGCATTTTTTTAGTTTATGGCATATCAAGAGTTGGAGGAAAAACTCCAACACATATAATATTATTGACAGGCGTAATAGTAAATGCTTTTTTCTCCGCACTTATAATGTTCCTAGTTTCTATAATAAAGGAAAATGAGGCATACAGGTTTATCCTTTGGTCAATGGGCAATCTTGCACCAGTAGAGACAAGTTTAACACTGTGTTCATTAGGATTAGCTGTATTAGGCGGAATTGTCTTACTACTTTATGCTCAATCGTTTAACTTACTAAGTATGGGCGAAGAAACTGCGATGGAACTTGGTGTTGAAGTCGAACGGGTGAAGAAGATCGCTTTTGTGCTTTCATCTTTGATCACAGGCGCTTGCGTTTCTATATGTGGAATTATCGGTTTTGTCGGATTAATCGTGCCACATATCGTCCGTATGGTTATCGGTGCAGATCATCGTATATTAATGCCTACGTCAGCACTTGTAGGAGCGATATTCTTGGTAATTGCAGACACAATAGCGAGAACGATCATTGCGCCATCAGAAATCCCTGTCGGCGTAGTAACAGCCTTAGCTGGCGCACCTTTCTTTATCTACTTACTGCGTAGAAAGCGTAGTTGAAAATACTTTTGTTATGCCAATGCGTCAGTTAGGTCTTTTTCCCTTAACATTCGCCGTTTCCATGTTGAAATCTGCGGGACAACATAAGGAAGCAATCTCAAACTATAATAAGGTGGAAGTATTGGAACGCCAAGCAGATCGCCCATTGTGATCAGTATAAAAAGGTGCTCCATACTCGCACGCGTTTTGAGGGCATATCTGACTGTATCATGCGAAGCCATACCGTAGATGACTTCCTTAGTAGCTCTGAAAAATCTTTTGAATATGCCTTTTTGTTCCTCTGACATCCTCATCCCCCGAAAATTTTAAAACAAAAAGTTGAATAATCAAATTGATCATCTATCAAAATGAAATCTGATATAACTCGTAGCAATTATAATGATAACAATTTTCAAGTGAAAGATCAAGATATCAATCCGGCTTTTCTCATAATATCTTTCAATTCTTCCCTTTTTTCTGATGACAGAGGCTGAATAGGTTTCCTAGCAGGTCCAACTGGTATTCCCATTAAATTTAACGCTTCTTTGATCACGACAGGAAAAGTTCCCATAGAAAAAGCCCTTCTTATCGGCAACAACTTATAATGTAATTCCCTAGCCAAGACAATGTTATTTGTTTTCACAGCATTATATAGTTCAACGATGAGTCTTGGAGCGACATTTGCGGTTGCAGCAACAGCCCCTTTTGCACCTGACAGCAATGCAGGAAATATACACGCATCGTTCCCAACTAAGACAGAAAAATCTTTATCCTTCGTCGCTTCTATATATGCAGATGTCTGGACAATATCCCCGCTACTATCTTTCATACCGATTATGTTATCCAGTTCTGATAATTTGACGACAGTATCAACATCAATCAAAACACCCGTTCTCATTGGATTGCTATATAATAAAACAGGCATATCCTCAGCAGAATCAGATACAGCCTTATAATAATCTATCAATTCCTTTTGGGATGGTTTAATGAAGTAAGGAGTTGTTACAGATACCGCATCTGCCCCTAGTTCACGTGCCATTTTGGTCAATTGCACCGCTTGTGAAGTTGTGATTGTGCCTGTTCCTGCGTATATGGGGACTCTACCGTCTGAAGCCTCTATTGATGTCGCAATGACACGTTTTTTTTCGTCCATTGTCATTGAGAATGATTCCCCTTGACTTCCTGAGACGAATATCCCATAAACTCCTCCTTTTATGACGAAATCTATTAATTCTTTTAACCCTTTTTCGTTTATTGATTCATCATCGTTCATCGGAGTGGCAAGTGCAGGAATTATACCTTCTGCTTTAAATGATTTCTTGTTCATTTATATATCCTCCATATTAGGAATGTCCTCAAAAAATGCTAGATGAGACACACAATCACAATCGCTTGACCCAAAGCCTTTAACTGGTATTTGACAACCTTTTATTGACATTATCTTCTTATTGAAATAACATTCAAGCGGGCTATCTGTTTCGTATGTCAGAATATCAATGATATTGGCATGTTCCAAAAGATGATCTATGTGCCAGTGTAAACGTTTTTTCTTCTTCTTATGTCTTGCAAGCCTTGACTCTAACCCATTCATCGCACTTCCAGTATATACATAATACCCTGCCTGAAATTTGAATCTTCCCAACTTTCCAACATCAATAATAGTATCCATCGGTAAGTTTATTATGAGATGATAAATGCCTTTTTTCATTTGGTAAAAAAAATGACGAGTGAACATCATTTCTGAGTCACTCGTCATAGTTGACTATTGTGCAAAAGGTTGAGGTTTAGTTGTTGGCAATTCAATTGATTGGCTTTTAACACTTTTTTTTCGTTTGATTGAAAGTGCGATGTCCAAGACTTCGTCCATGTTGTCAACCATGTGGAAAGTCATCGCATTTCTGACTTCTTCTGGTATTTCGTCAATATCCTTTTTGTTTTTTGATGGTAATATTACTTCGGTCATACCTGCGCGATGTGCAGCAAGCACTTTTTCCTTAACTCCTCCGATAGGCATAACTTTGCCTCTTAATGTGATCTCGCCGGTCATAGCTAATTTTTCTTTTACAGGGATATCAGTAGCTAATGATGCAATAGCAGTTGCCATAGTTATTCCAGCAGAAGGTCCATCTTTTGGCGTCGCACCAGCAGGGACGTGGACATGTATATCATATTTGTTGAAAAAATCAGGTTCAATACCAAGTTCATCTGCACGTGATTTTACATAGCTTAGAGCTGCTTGAGCAGATTCCTTCATAACATCGCCAAGCTGACCTGTGATAGTAAGCGGTTCACCTTTTTGTTGGTTCTGTCGCATCTTTGCTGCTTCAACGAAAATTATTTCTCCGCCTGTCTGTGTCCAAGCCAGACCGATAGCAACTCCTGGTTCATTTAATCTCTCTGCTGTCTCAGAATGGAATTTCTCGGGACCTAAATATTCGCTCAGTTGTTCCACAGTGACGACATTTTTAAATTCCTCATTTTGAGCGATAGATTTGGCTGTTTTTCTACAAATAGTCCCTATCTCTCGCTCTAAATTGCGGACGCCTGACTCTCTCGTATATTCCTGAACTATCTTCAATATAGCATCATCAGTTATTGATAATTGCTCGCTTTTCAATCCATGGGCTTCTAACTGTTTAGGTATCAAAAATTTCTTAGCTATATGGAGTTTTTCTGTCTCTGTATAGCCCGGAAGACGCAGGACTTCCATTCTATCTAGCAGAGCGGGCGGAATTGTGTCCAATATATTAGCGGTTGTAATAAACATCACATTTGAAAGATCAAATGCGACTTCTAGATAATGATCGCTAAACGCATTGTTTTGTTCAGGATCAAGGACTTCTAACAGTGCAGACGCTGGGTCTCCTCTAAAATCCCTGCCTAGCTTATCGATCTCATCTAGCATAAATACAGGATTATTGGATTCAGCCTTTCTTATACCTTGAATAATCCTTCCTGGGAGCGAACCAATATATGTCCTTCTATGCCCTCTGATCTCTGCTTCATCGTGAACTCCACCAAGAGACATACGGACAAACTTACGTCCCATCGCCCTTGCAATTGACTTACCGAGCGACGTTTTCCCTACGCCGGGTGGTCCAACAAAGCAAAGTATAGGTCCTTTCATATCAGATTTGAGTTTTCTAACTGCTAGATATTCAAGTATCCTATCTTTGACCTTTTCGAGATCATAGTGATCTTCATCAAGAATTTCCTTTGCTTTGTTTATGTCAAGCATATCAGTTGTGCTTTTCTTCCAAGGAAGGTCTATTAGCCAATCAAGATATGTCCTTGAAACTGTATATTCCGCAGAAGACGGATGCATCCGCGACAGCCTATTTAGTTCTCTTTTTGCCTGTTTCTTTGCTTCCGGCGACATTCCAGCTTTCTCTATTTGCTTTTCTAATTCTTTTATTTCTGCCATCTGATCTTCTTCTTCGCCGAGTTCCCTATTAATAACTTCTCTCTCTTTTCTAAGGAAGAATTCCTTTTGAGCCTTGTTCATCTCTTCTTTGGCTTCTGTTTGGATTTTATGACTTAATTCCAAGATTGATAGCTTTCTAGCCATTATGGATTTAAGCATTACTAATCTTTCTTTAACATTAGTGGTCTCAAGCATTTTTTGCTTATCTGCTATTGATATATCCAAATACATCGCTATCATATCGGCAGTAGCAGATGGTTCCATACTCTTAGCCATTAGATTCAAGTCTTCTGGAATGTCTTCTGACAATGAAGTTATTTTGCTTAAAAGGCTTCGGACGCTACGTTCAAGGGCTTCTGTCTCTAAATCTAATTGAAGTTCATCGTTTAATATCTCTATCTTTGCCATCAAATATGGCTTATCAGTTTGCAGAAACTCAACGACTTTTACTCTTGCTATGCCATGAACCCAAACTTGGACCATGTTGTTTGGGAATTGCATCTGTTTCACGATTTTACCAATTGTCCCAACTTTATACAGGTCATTTGGCTTTGGTTCGTCTATTTCTTGCCTCTGCTGAGTTAATAAAACTACAAAACCATTTGTTTTGTTAACATCGTCTATTAATTTAAGTGTTTGTGGTCTGCCAGCCATCAATGGGGCGACCATATTAGGATAAATTACTATATTACGCAATGGGAAAACGCCAACCTCTGATGGTGGGTTGGGCAAATTTTCTCCTTTGCTTGAATCGAATGGTACAGGTAATACAATAAGTTTACCATATTTATCGTCACGATCTTGTTCAGCCATCGTTATTCACCTTTCTTTTTAGACAATATGCCTTTTTATATTGACTTTATATTAATTAGCGGAAAAATCCAATTTTCCATCTTTAACATCTATTTTTATTGTCTGACCTTCTGAGAAGATACCCTCCAACGTTTTCATCGCCAAAGGATCAAGGATATACTGTTGGATGGCTCTTTTTATTGGTCTTGCACCGTATACTGGGTCATATCCCACGTTGGCAATAAATTCTTTTGCCTCTGGAGTCAATACTATATCCATTTTTCTTGTCGCTAATCGTTCTCTTACTCGTTCTATTTGTATGTCAACAATTTGTTTGATCTGTTCTATTCCTAGTCTATTAAACATTATTATTTCATCTATTCTATTCAGGAATTCAGGCTTAAATTGTGTTCTCAGGGCGTCCATAACCCTTTCTCTGATCTCCTGTGAATTATTTTCGCTTAAGTTTTGTATCCAATGGCTACCGACATTAGATGTCATAATTATAACTGTATTCCTAAAGTCTACTGTCCTGCCATGACCATCTGTAAGCCTTCCATCATCTAATATTTGCAATAGTATATTAAACACATCGCTATGTGCTTTCTCTATTTCGTCAAATAGTATGACGCTATATGGATGACGTCTGACAGCTTCGGTTAGTTGACCGCCTTCATCATATCCCACATATCCAGGCGGTGCTCCGATCAATCTTGATACTGTGTGCTTTTCCATATATTCGCTCATATCAAGCCTGATCATAGAGTTTTCGTCGTCAAATAGGAATTCTGCTAATGCCCTTGCAAGTTCAGTTTTTCCTACTCCTGTTGGTCCCATAAATATAAAAGAACCTATTGGTTTTTTCGGGTCTTGTAATCCTGCCCTTGCGCGTCTTACTGCATTAGCAACAGCGACTATTGCGTCATCTTGACCGACGACACGCTTACGAAGATTATCCTCTATATGAATTAATTTGTCAATCTCTCCTTGCATAAGCTTTGACACAGGTATTCCTGTCCACTTACTGACTATTTCCGCGATATCTTCTTCGTCAACTTCTTCTTTTAACATTTTCTTTTCTTTTTGAATCTCTGCAAGTTTCTGATTTTCGGATGCCAATTTATTATTTAACTCAACAAGCGTCCCATATCTTATTTGACTTGCCTTGTTGTAATCTCCCTTCCTTATAGCATTTTCTTCTTCTAATTTCGCATTTTCTATATCCTCTTTTATCTTTTGTATTGTCTGAATAGTGGTTTTTTCATTCTGCCAATGAGCCTTCATTTCTTCTAACTGCTCATTCAAAGACGAAAGCTCTGCATTTAGTTTTTCCAGTCGTTCAAGGGATGTTTTATCGGTCTCTTTTGATAGGACCTGCTTTTCAATTTGTAACTGCATTATTCTGCGTTGAATTTCGTCAATTTCCGTTGGGACACTGTCAATTTCAATACGTAGTTTTGATGCCGCTTCATCAACCAGATCAATAGCTTTATCTGGAAGGAATCTATCAGATATATATCTATCAGAAAGCACTGCGGCTGCAACTAATGCAGAATCTTGGATACGGACGCCGTGATGGACCTCATATTTTTCTTTAAGTCCTCTGAGTATCGCTATTGTATCCTCGACAGATGGAGCATCTACAAGGACGGGTTGAAATCTTCTTTCAAGCGCAGCATCTTTCTCTATATGCTTTCTGTATTCATCTAACGTAGTTGCGCCAATGCAACGCAATTCACCTCTTGCTAGCGCCGGTTTAAGCATATTTGATGCATCAATTGCACCTTCCGCTGCACCTGCACCAACAAGTGTATGTAGCTCATCAATAAAAAGTATTATAGAACCTTCGGATTCTTCGACCTCTTTCAAGACTGCTTTTAATCTATCTTCAAACTCGCCTCTATACTTTGATCCTGCAACCAATGCGCCAAGATCAAGTGCAAGTAAGGTCTTATCTTTTAGGCTTTCTGGCACATCGCCTGATGCTATTCTCTGCGCAAGCCCCTCAACTATCGCGGTTTTACCAACGCCTGGCTCTCCAATAAGGACTGGGTTATTCTTTGTCCGTCTTGAAAGCACCTGCATAACTCTTCTGATCTCATCATCTCTGCCTATCACAGGGTCTAGTTTGCCTTTGCGTGCTAGATCAGTGATGTCTCTGCCAAATCTCTTGAGTGCCTGATATTTATCCTCTGGATTCTGATCTGTAACCCTTTTACTGCCTCTTACCTCTGCAAGCGCTTTGAACAGTATATCTTTATCTGCACCAAATTCTCGCAGAATTCTACTTGCAGATGTATCCCTCATTTCGGACATTGCTAAAAGCAGATGCTCTGTGCTTAAATACTCATCTTTTAACCTCTGTGCCTCGTTCCAAGCGATATCAAATACTCTTTTTAGGTTTGCAGATACATAAGCTTGAACCGCTGTGCCATATTGTTTGGGCATTCTCTCCAACTCTGATTCTAATCGTTGATACACTTCCGAAGGATTAACGCCTATTTTTTGTAATATAGAAGGGACTATACCTCCCTCCTGGTCTATCAATGCAGACAAAAGATGTTCCGGTTCTATCGCTTGATGATTATGTCTCTCTGCTATCTCTTGTGCTGATTGCACAGCTTCTTGTGCTTTTAATGTAAACCTGTCAAATCTCATTTTTACACACTTCCTTGTTGATAAGATCATAGCGAATAACGCTTGTAGTCAAAGCATTGTACAATGAATAAAATGCTTCAACCGAAAGTTTATCCTTATTATTTGCAATTATCGTGCCACAGATCAATAATCACAAATAGCTGTGTTTATCTTGACCATACAAGGATTTACCTATGTAAAGATAATCAGTCTTCATAAAAAAACAACGCCATTTTGACACATAAGGATTATATCTATGTCATTATGACTTGTTGTTATGGTTGATGTTTTGATCTCATAAATTTCTTCTTATCCTTGCATTTTCAACTCTTATATTATTATGTCCTGAAACCACGTTATATCCCACAAAAACTGATGGTGAATCAGCATAAATTTTCTGTTGAATTAAGCGAATAATGATGATAAAATCTTTAAGTAGTATTGAGGAGAATTTCTCAGGGTATATCTGCCTTGATGAGAAACATCTCGCCGACCGAATGAAAAAGTAATAATACTTTCCAATTAGGACAGCAGATTCTTATTATGAAAATAAGAGAGATAACTGAACAAATTGAAGAGCAAAATCTATCAAAGTATGCCAGTCTAAGTTCTAGGACGAAAGGCAGAAAAGTAGCGATAGAAAAATGTGAAATTAGGACCGAATTTCAACGTGATAGGGATAGAATATTGCATTCAAAGTCATTTCGTCGTCTAAAAGATAAGACACAAGTTTTTTTATCGCCTATCGGAGATCATTACAGAACTAGATTGACGCACACACTTGAAGTGTCTCAAATTGCAAGGACGATCTCAAAATCTCTGCGGCTAAATGAAGACCTCACAGAGGCGATCGCACTCGGTCATGATCTGGGTCATACTCCATTTGGTCATGCTGGTGAATCTGCGATAAATGAAGTCTTCGTTGACGGATTCAGACATAACGAACAAAGCCTTCGTGTAGTTGATGTCCTTGAACGTGATGGTGAAGGTCTAAACCTTACTTATGAGGTCCGTGATGGCATTCTTAAACACACGAAAGGTCTTGAGAGCATATTATCCAAAGAAAACAGTCCATCAACCCTTGAAGGATATGTAGTCAGAGTCGCTGATATTATAGCTTATGTTAATCATGACATTGAAGATGCTATCCGAGCAGGTATGATAAAACCTGACGATCTGCCCTATGATTATATAAAAATTGTCGGCGATTCTCACGGAGCAAGGATTGATTGTATGGTGAAAGACGTTATAAATAACAGTCTTGATTCCCCTGAAATTAAGATGAGCGAGGATATTCTATATGCAACTGAGGGACTCAGGGACTATCTTTACGATAAAGTCTATTCGAGAGACACAATAATGCGGGACGTATACAAGGCAAAGAAAGCATTAAAGGAACTATACAATTATTTCCTAGAAAATCCGACATTGATTCCAGAGATATTTTTAAAAATCGCTGGCGAAGGTAACATCCACAGGGCAGTGTGTGATTATGTAGCTGGTATGACTGATAAAATGGCGTTGAATAAATATCAAGAATTCTTCTTGCCCCAGCCTTGGAACGAGTGAAGAATATGTTTTTGAAAAGTAAAATTATTTTTGTCCAAATTTTATTACTTGTTTTACTTTTGACTTCTGATGCTTTGGCGTTTTATTTAGGTGATACAGGATTGTTTGACGTTCCTACTGCATACATAATGGATAACGGCAATTTCAACTTCGGCGCTAATGTCGCAATTCAAAACCAAAAAAGAAAGAGCCTTGCTATTGGAACAGATTTCGGTCTGCTTAATTTCGCTGAGGTCCGCTTCAAAGGGATCAAAATTGACAATAAAGACCTTTTAATGAGTGACATAAAGATCATACTTTCAAGAGAAGAAGGATTTTTGCCCGCTTTTGCAATCGGAGTGGATAACATCGGCGAAGGAAGATTAACTACCAATTATGAGTTATCATATTTTGCAGTTGCAAGCAAACGGCTGAATTTACCTGTTATACACATTCTAGATACTCACATAGGTATTGGAAATAAACGTTATATAAGTGAAGAATCCATAGGAAAATACCTGCACGGAATTTTCATCGGTTTAGGAAAAAAGATTGATCTGACCTATGGAGACATAAGGTTGCAGGTTACAGGCGAGCTGAAAGGTGATAATATCAATTCTGGGATAAAACTTCTGATGAAAAGTGGGTTAATGCTAAATCTCGTATTAGGGGGGATCAACCACAGTTTAAATGAAACGCATTACCATATTGCGATAGGCTTTACAAATGCTGAATTAATGAGAGAGATCGCTCAGAGCGTTGAGTTAGCTAAACAAGCAGTTCGCATAGCTAATGAAGCGAGATTAGAAAAAAATTCTTTAAATAAAAAAGAATAAAATATCACAAAATTGGTATTTTTGATCACGAATATTCTTGACAAGTATTATTACTTTTTGATAAACTAAAAAAGCTGATAAAATTATTGCTGATGATTATTCAGGATATAGCGTTTTGATATAGCTTCAAAATTTATTCCTTTTAGAATCATCTTTCTGATTAAAATTCATAAACTTCCAACAATACACAGTTTTTATTACTAGGAGGTGAAGACTTCAAACGACACACTTTTTGAGAGATAGACAGGTTTCTATCTTCCAGTCTTATGCTTGAATGACTTCATTTTAAAAAATGCAGGCTCAAAACATTTAGTTTGTGAGAAATACCTTGTAATTTGAATGAATTTTCGAGCAGTTTTTTTCAGCTGGCAACCAAAGGAGGGTTAAAAAAATGAAAAGAACACCATTGTTGATGATAGTTATCAGTCTGATTCTGAGTATAGCCTTGATAAGTTGTGGCGGGTATGTAAAAAAGGACGAATTAGAGAAACAACTGTCTGATCAGAAGATGGACCTTGAACAGAAGGTTCAGCTTGCTCAGGATTCCGCTGCGACTGCGAACGATAAAGCAGATAAAGCTTTGTCAGCTGCAAGGTCTTTGGAAAAGATGAGAGAAGAAATTTTGAGCTCAGTTGATAGCAAGATTGACTCCGCATTGGTATCAGCTAAGGGCGATATGGACAAATATCAAGAAGAATTCAGACGAATGGCTAAGGAAGCTGCTGAAAAAGCCATAGCAGATTCCAACGCTTTTGCTATGTCAGAAGATGAAAAAGTCAAAATGATGGCAAGAGAGGCCGCTGAAAAAGCTATGGCAGCTGCAATGGAGGCGGATAGGCGGGCTCAAGAAGCTGCTAGACAAGCAGAAATAGCAAAGCAACTTCCGAAAGTAAGCGAACCAACCAAGTTTTCAGTTTATTTTGACTCTGGGAAGATCAATATCAAACCAGAAGGAATTGCTGAACTTGAAAAAGCTGCTGCTATGATCAAGTCAGATTCAAATGTCAAAGTCAGGATCGAAGGCAATGCGGACAATGTCAGAGTTGTATATAGCAAATTCAAGAACAATTGGCTCTTATCACAAGCTAGGGCAGATGCGGTAAAGAAATATCTCGTTGAAAATCTTGGTGTCCCTGAAAGCGCAATAAAATCCTGTGTCGGTCTGGCTGAATATAACCCCGTCGCTCCAAATGATAAGAATAATAGATGGGAAAATAGAAGAGTTGATGTTATTATTCTAGAATAAGCTATGGAGTTCTGAATTTCATCTTTAACTAGGTAGAATGGCTTGTGCTAATTATTTGGTAACTTAAAATATCAGTTAGCACAAGCCATAACATAAAAATTGAAGATCAGTTTTTGATGTTTTCGGAAGGTTAAATATTTTCAAATTGTTATTATTATTCGAATTAAAAACAAACTATCATTCCCGCTTAAAAATAACACATCTTAAATCAAAAGACTTTTTAAGATCAAAAGAAATATACTATCCCTTAGTTATTGCTATATTATTTTTATCATTTTTATTGATCCTTGCTTTTATTAAATTTCCATTCTTGAGAATACCATTTAAAAATTAGAAACGGTAATATTAACTTATGAGGAAGAAAAAGATGAAAGTTCGCAAAGCTGTTATTCCAGCGGCTGGGCTGGGAACAAGATTTCTGCCAGCAACAAAATCATTACCAAAAGAGATGATCCCAATTGTAGATAAACCTGCAATTCAATATATTATAGAAGAGATCGTCAACTCAGGTATTCAAGATATATTGATCATCACTGGACGAGGAAAAAGAGCCATAGAAGACCATTTTGATAAATCTTTTGAATTAAATGAAGTCCTTAAAGAAAAGGGCGATTTAGCAGGGCTTGAGACATTAGAACGAATAGAGGAATTAGCTGATATTCATTATCTTCGTCAAAAGGAAGCATTGGGAACCGGACATGCTATTCTGAAAGCCAAAGATCACATAGGGAATGAGCCTTTTGCTGTTTTATATGGAGATGACCTTGTCATTTCTGATGTCCCTTGCATTAAACAATTAATTGACCTTTATGAAAAATATAATTGCTCAATCCTTGCAGTTCAAGAAGTGCCTATGGATAAAGTTAGTAGCTATGGTATAATAGAAGGCACGAATGTAAATGGCGAAGTTCACCTTGTAAGTAAATTAGTTGAAAAACCTGCGAAAGAAGATGCACCTTCAAACCTTGCATTTCTTGGTAGGTGTGTCCTTGATCCTGCCATATTTGAAATCCTTGAACGGACAAAACCAGCAGAAGGCAATAAGGAAATACAGCTTACTGATGCGATACAGGAATTAGCAAAGAAAAAGGCGGTTTATGCAAGAAAAATATCGGGAGAATGGCATACGGTCGGAGACCCTGTTTCTTATCTAAAGACAACAATTGAATTCGCCCTAAATCAAGAAAAAATAGGTCCAGAGTTGAAGGTATATCTTATTGAAATTGCCAAGAAATTATTAAAAGATCAAACACAATCTGAAAAAGCTCAGACCGAATCTAAATAGAATTATGGTAGATATTCATTCTCATATTCTCCCAGGAATTGATGACGGAGCTAAGAATATACAAGAATCGCTTATTATGCTTAAAAATGCTTTTAATGCGGGTGTCAAGATCATAGTCGCTACTCCTCATCTTATTGGGAAATTATCCGATGAAGACGTCAAAAAACGTAACGAATTGATAAATGAAACTCAAGCTATCGCAAATAAAAATGGGATCAACATTCAGATCAAATCCGGCTATGAGTGCTATATATCGCCTGAATTGAACGATCTTGGCAAGAAAATTTTTGATCTTACTATCAACGAAAATCAGAAATACCTTCTGCTAGAATTTCCAATGCAAAACATTCCAAATTTTGTTGATGAAACGTTAACCAATATAATAAACTTAGGCATAACGCCAATTATAGCTCATCCAGAAAGAAACATTGGCATTATGAATAATTCAAGAATTCTTCTAGATTTCATCGAAAAAGGATGCCTCGCACAACTCAACGCAGGTAGTATACTAGGTCATTATGGCAGAATAGTCAAAGATACTGCGAAGACCCTTCTGAAACATAATTTTATCCATGTTGTCGCTTCTGATATACATTCCACGTCCCTTTCTGTGCTACCTAAGGCGTTTTCAGCAATTAGCGAATTCATCGGATTAGACAAAACTTCCAAGATGTTTGACGAAATTCCTCACAAGATCGTCATAGGAGAGAATTTTGATAAAGAAACACCCATATCCTATGTTCCCAAAAGACAAAGCCTTATAAAAAGGATTTTTGGAATTTGAAAAACTTTGCTCATTGGTCACTTTATGTATGAGATTGCTAGCACTTGACATCGGAGATGTTTTGATCGGCGTCGCGATAAGCGATCCAGATATGATAATTGCCCAAGGCTTGGATTCCATTAAGCGTGTAAGCCTAAAAAAAGATATTGACATTATAATAGAAATTATAAAAAAATATGAAATAGGCAAAATTATTGTCGGATTACCAAAGACTTTAGATGATAGAATAGGTATACAGGCAGAAAAGGTTTTAACATTTATAGATTATCTGAAAAAAAGGACGGAAGTTCCAATCGTAACTTGGGACGAGAGATTGACAACCGTTTCTGCTAATAGAGTGCTATTAGATGCGGATGTTAGTCGGAAGAAAAGAAGGAAGTTTGCTGATAAATTATCAGCCGTGATTATACTTCAGGGATATTTGGATAACTATGGAAGTAGGGACAAATAAGAATAACAATTTTAAGAAAAATATTTTAAGTTTATTAAAACTCGTTTTTAATTTACAAGATAGTAGGGATTTCTTAAATAAATTTCAAGCACAAAAATCCCTCCGACCAGTGTTTTCTGACTTTAACTCAAACATACCTAGATCGCAGAAAATCCTCACTATGTTGTTACTTTATGCCTTTGGGATATTGATCCTATATGTTTGCATATCACAGTTGCTTAGTCCAGTAGGGGGGAAAGAAATCCACTCAGAAATTGTTCGGATTGATCCGGGTATGAATATAGTTACTATTGGGATATTGTTAGCGGAAAAAGGTCTTGTCAGAAGTTCTTTGGCTTTTCAAATGGCTGGTATACTCAATGGGACAAGCCGTTCACTGAAAGCTGGAGATTATGCGATAAATTCTAACATGGGCATAATGGAAATTCTACAACGTTTGGTCTCAGGCGATACTGTTTTGTATAAGTTTACGATTCCAGAAGGACTGACATTGACAGAGATTGCTAAACTATGGGAAGAAAACAATTTTGGCTCATTCGCTAAATTCATTGAAACAGCGTCTGACCCCGATATAAAAGCTAGATATTCTATTAAGGCAGATAACCTTGAAGGATATTTGTTTCCCAATACATATCTTTTTCCTTACGGTATCTCCGAAAAAGAGGCAATAGATGTGATGTTGAGGCAGTTTTTCAAAGAAGCATACCCATTGATAGAAAAAAGATCGCCTGAGATCAAACTCTCGCCATACGAAATAATAATTCTTGCCTCAATAATAGAAAAAGAAGCCAAAGTTGATGAAGAAAGACCTATAATATCGTCAGTATTTCATAATAGGCTCAAATTAGATATGAAACTAGAATCGTGTCCCACAGTTCTATACAGTTTGGGCTATCCTAATAGAGAGTTAACATATCAAGACCTGAGAAATCCAAATCTCATCTATAATACATATGTATATAAAGGTCTTCCCCCAGGACCTATATGTAACCCTGGGATTAAATCCATAAGTGCTGCTCTTAACCCGTTAAAAGAGAGTTATCTCTATTTTGTTTCTAAAAATGACGGAACTCACTATTTCGCAAAAGACTATAATGACTTCCTGATCGCCAAGAGAAAATATCAAGGAAATTAAAGAAGGAATGTCTTTGGAGGAACAATGAATCAAAGAACCATAGCAAAAGAAACCACTTTATCAGGAATAAGCCTACACTTGGGCTTGAATTCAAGTTTGACGTTTAAGCCAGCAGAGCCAAATACGGGAGTTATCTTTATTCGCACAGATCTACCTAACTCTCCCCAGATCAAGGCAGATGTCAGTAATATAAAAACTGGCTTTGTCAGACAGACAAGTATTTGCAATCAAGACGCAGAAATGCACACCATTGAGCATCTGATGTCTGCATTGGCAGGTTTAGGAATTGACAATATCATTATTGAATCCAATAGCCAAGAACCACCAGCCCTAGATGGAAGCGCTTTACCTTTTGTCCAAGCTTTGCAGGATGCAGGGATAATAGAACAAGATGCAAAGAAAAAGGAAATATCGGTTGAAGATGCTGTATCGGTTATTGATAAAGACAAAGAAATCGTATTAACTCCATCAGACAAATGTAGAATAACTTATATTTTCAAACAAGATGATCCTGTATCTGTTATGCAGATGGCGTCAGTAGAGTTAAATGAGGAGACCTTTATAAAGGATGTTGCACCTGCCAAAACCTTTTGCTTCCGAAGCGAAATTGAACTTCTGAGGTCAAAGGGGCTAGGAAAAGGGGGAAACAGTGAAAATGTCGTCGTCATAGATGATGATGGAAAACCTGACCATCCCCCGAGGGTTGAAAATGAAATGGCAAAGCATAAAATGCTTGATCTTATAGGCGATCTCTACCTTTTAGGCGGTATTCCCAAAGCTAACATAGTTGCAATAAGGTCCGGACACGAATTAAATACCAAATTGATCAAAAAGTTGATAGAGCAAAATCAAAAGGCACGTAGAATGAAAAATATTCCGACAATTCAACCAATGGAAATTAATAACATAAAAGAAATATTGCCACATCGCTTCCCATTTCTTATGGTTGACAGGATCATTGAGCTTGAAGAGGACAAAATGGCTGTCGGCATAAAAAATGTGACTGTCAACGAAGAATTCTTTCAAGGTCATTTCCCTCAACAACCCATAATGCCAGGAGTGCTTCACGTTGAGGCATTAGCACAAGTTGCAGGCGTTTTGCTTTTCCATAGCCAAAAGGATAACAAATCGCTGGGTTTCTTCAGGGCTATTGAAAATGTCAAGTTTCGTCGTCCAGTAGTCCCAGGAGATCAGTTAAGACTTGAAGTCCAACTTGATAAGAAAAAAGGAGGACTTGCCAGATTTATAGGACAGGTATATGTTAACGCTCAGTTGGTAACAGAAGCTGAGTTTACAATTGCGTTTTGATGAGGTAAAAAATGAAAATCCACGAGACTGCTATTGTTCATCCAAAAGCTGAACTAGGTGAAGATGTAGAGATCGGTCCTTTTAGTATAATTGACGAAGAAGTTAAGATCGGTGCTAGGACGAAAATAGGACCCTACGTCCATGTAAAAAAATGGTCTACAATTGGCGAGGACTGCAATATATACGAAAGCGTCGTTATAGGTAGCGAGCCAAAGGACTTAAAACACAAGCCCGGTGATAGAAGCTTTGTTATTATCGGCGATAGAAACAACATTCACGAATACACATCAATAGCAAGAGCGACAGGAACCGATCAAGTTACACAAATAGGTAATGATAATCTGTTGATGGCTTATGTCCACGTCGCACATGACTGCGTCATCGGAAATAAAACTATACTTGCCAGTTTCGCAACTCTTGGAGGACATGTGATCGTTGAGGATAGAGCCATTATTGGGGCTCAGTCGTCAATGCATCAGTTTGTCAGGGTTGGCACATTGGCATTTGCAGGAGCATGTGCGAAGATTGTCCAAGATGTTCCGCCTTACATGATCTCTGATGGATACCCTGCAAGTGTTCGCTGTCTAAATACTGTCGGGCTTATCAGGAATGGTATGCCCCCTGAAAAACGTCTGCTTTTGAAAAGGGCTTTCAGGATATTGTTCCGTTCAAACCTGAATAGGACACAGGCAATTGATAGGATAAGAAAAGAGATCGAAACGTGTGAAGAAATAGAGCATCTTTTGGACTTTATTGAGTCAAGTAAAAGAGGTATTGGTGTTTGAGGTTCGGAGTAATAGCTGGTTCAGGTGATCTGCCTGTCATCTTGACACAACAGTTGAAAAACATTGGCAGGCAAGTGATCGTTATCAGTATAACGAAAGATGCTAATGAATCGTTAAAAGACATTGCATCAGAATTCCATCAGATTAGCGTTGGTCAGGTTAAGAAAATAATAAATACATTATTAAATGCCGATGTAAAAGAAATCTCAATAATCGGGAAAATCTCAAAAAATGTGCTTTTCAGTCCCTATCGTTTCGACACAAAAGCGATCAAAATTCTAAGCAAAGCCAAAGACAGAAGCGATTCATCACTATTTTCTGCTATTGCAGACGAGATTGAATCATCAGGCATTAAATTAGTTGACCAACGCTTGTATCTTTCAAACCTTCTCCCCCAAAAAGGCGTCTTGACGACCACTAAACCATCAAAGTCACAGTTAGAAGATGTTGAATTTGGTATGGATTTGGCGAAAAAATCCTCTGAACTCGGCATCGGTCAAACAGTCATAGTCAAAAATGGAGTAGTGATTGCTGTTGAAGCTATTGAAGGCACAGATTCCGCTATAAGACGTGCAGGCAGTTTATGCAATGGTGGAATGGTCATTGCAAAATCTGCTAAACAAGGTCAAGATTTCAGGTTTGACGTTCCAACTGTGGGTCCAAAAACTATTGATGCTCTCATAGAAGCCAAAGCATCTGTCCTGGCGATTGAATACCAAAAAGCATTTCTCATTGAACCAAAATTGACCATCCAAAAAGCTAATGATGCAAAAATAGCGATCGTTGTCATCTGACATAAAAAGATAAAAATTTGAGCTTGGGACAAGCTAGAACATCATTAAAACTGTATTGCAAAATTGAAATAGTATTCCAAGAATAAGAGATCTTGTTTTATTATGGTCAGGTATGGTAAAATGTATTTGTCAGTAAAAAAGTCATTACACAAACAAGTTTTACGGAGGAAATTAAATGGGCGAGCTTTGTATACAAGACGGACAGAAAGTCTTATTTATCGGCGACAGTATTACAGACTGCGGAAGACGTGATCCCGCAACGCCGTTGGGAACTGGTTATGTCTATTATTTCACGCAATTAGTTATGGCATTGTATCCCGAGCGAAAAATTGAATATGTGAATACAGGCATCGGTGGAAACAAAATCACTGATCTGAGGTCACGCTGGGACATTGATGCGATGGATCACAAGCCAGATTGGCTATCGATCAAGATTGGAATTAACGATCTTCATTCGTATCTTGCAGACCCCAATAACGGAGTGTCTCCAAAATTATATGCTGAAATATACGATAATCTCTTGTCAGAGACAAAGAAAAAACTAAACTGCAACATAATCCTTATTGATCCATTTTATATAAGCACAGATACGTCAAGCGGATCGTTTCAGAGCAAAGTTTTAAAGATATTGCCCGATTATATCGAAACAGTGCATAAAATGAGCGAAAAATATGGGACAAAGCTTGTAAAATTACACGATATGTTTCAAAACCAATTAAAATATCGTGATGCAAGCACTTTCTGTCCAGAACCTGTGCATCCAAATCTCGTTGGACATTTAATTATGGCAATGGAACTCCTCAAAGTGCTTTCTGAATGAGGTCAGTTAATCCAAGCTATAACAAAGTTATAAAGAAGGGGAGAAGTATATGTCCAATAAATTGCTTAAAGTCGCCATTGTCGGAACAGGAATGATCGCTAATGCTGGTCATATTCCTGCATGGAAAAACCTAAAAGATGACGTAGAGATCGTCGCTGTTTCCGATGTGCTTGAAGAAAGAGCGCAATTGGTTGCAAAAACTGAGGGCATACCTTATGCCTATGGCGATTGGCAAAAGATGATCATAGAGGTAAAGCCTGATATAGTGTCAGTTTGCACACCTAATGCCTATCATAAAGAGATAACCATCTTCGCATTGAAAGCTGGCGCCCATGTCCTATGCGAAAAACCAATTGCAACTTGTTATGAAGATGCAGTTGAGATGTTCAACACCGCAGAATCTGCTGGGAAAATACTATTTGTCGGTCAAAGTGCAAGGTTCTCAAACCGTTCAAGGGCAGCAAAAGAGATCGTTGATGCTGGCAAACTTGGATATATGTATTATGCAGAAACATATTATATGCGAAGACGAGGAACGCCAACTTGGGGACAATTCCATATCAAAAAGCACTCTGGCGGAGGACCTGTTTATGACTTGGGAGTCCACGCCATTGATCTCCTTTTCTGGTTGATGGGAAACCCAAAAGTTATTTCAGTTAGCAGTATGACCTATACTATTTTTGGCAACCGTGATGAAGGACTTGCGACTTCATTAGCAGATAGCGGAGCACCCTTGGGAGTTCTAACTCCGAGAAAATTTGATCACCGTGAATTTGACGTTGAGGATATGGCAGCGGGATTTATCCGTCTAGAAAATAAAGCAGTCGTTGCTTTCAAGACAAGTTGGTCTGCCAACGTCCCACAAAATATGGGATATACTATGATCTTAGGCAGTGAAGGCGGGCTTGTGCTTGATCCATTAACATTAGTTACTAATATGGGCAAGTATCAAGTGAATATCAGCCCACAAGTTCCCGCTGACAGAAATGTTGAGTTCAGTGGCCACTGGGAAGAGACACAGCATTTTATCAACGTCATAAATGGAAAAGAAGAGCTTATAGTTAAACGTCAAGAAGTTTTAAATGTTATGAAAACCTTGGATGCTCTTTATCAATCTGCAAAAGAGGAACGCGAAATCCAGTTATAAACATCGTTTATATTATACGACCGTCAATTAGAAGCAAATTGCAGGGCAATCCTTTAAGGATTGCTCTTCCAATCTAATGCCCGGTCTTATTAGGTAAAAATCCTTTCCAAGGTTGGATGTTTTAGGTTAGCTTTAACTTCTCGCCAAATCTCTTCTGCATAAGGAATATCCATATCAGGGACAAAGCCGAAGTCCAAATATAATTTAATGGCATTTAACCTCTTTGTCTGTGTTTGTAGAAAACACCTTTCATGCCATTGTGCAAGCAAGTTAAGCGCAAAAGACAATGCGGATTTCCCAAGCCCCTTGCCTTGATAGGAAGGTCTGATAGCTACCCAATGTATCTGACCGTAATCTTTGCCCTTAAACCTGCGGTTATACCAAGCGGTTATAGTCCCTACACCAACGCCTTTATCATTAATTATTATGAACCCCCGCCACTGTGTTGCCTGTAAATCACGTCCGAACTCGTTATAAAATATATCATCTGTTATAGGGAAATATATCTCTGCATCCCTTTCTATATCAGTCCAAAGGCTAGCATCATCTAACCTCATAGGACGGATGCCAAAACCATCAGGAAAAGGTATTTCCAAAATATTCTTCATATTGTCCCTTATCATAACGACATTATCGCCGGCAGGAGTAATGTCTCTTGATAAAATCTTAACCGCCTCTTTGTATCCTTGTTTCGCTCTGAATATTGATCTGGCAACCCAATAAGCTCTTAATTTTCTTCTATCCCTTGTGACAACACCAAAAGGGCTAATAGCAAGGTTATTACAAAAAGAAAAGACTGTCGGAGGCCAAGGATGGTCAGCCCAGCACCATATAGTCGCACCGCATAAATAATCCGCAGACATTCCCTCAAATTCCTTTTCTATCGCGAGCGATTGGGCATCCTCACCAAATCCGTTATTATTGACCCCTTCAAATGATGGGTAACCAAACTCTGTTACAAGTATGGGCTTGTCTGGATATTGATTATGCAATTTCTGCAATCCTTCACGCCAAAATTTAGTTGACTCGGAAAAATCGTTGCCAACCCTTCCATTTGACACCCTTCTGTTGAAACTTGGATAAGCATTGACACATATTACATCATCCTCACTGAAATTAGGATAACGTTGCCAATGATCGCTCACGTGGACAGCTAGACGAGTCGGATCAAGAGATTTGGCTAGTTTGACAAGCTCCCTGTTACCTTCTACGACTTCTGGGCGATCTTCTTGATTCTCATTGCTTACTGACCAGAAAATAACTGACGGATGGTTTACATCCCGTTCAATCATCTTTTTCAATTGTCTTTTGGCAGTTTCAAGCTTTTTTTGACAGTTTTCTTCTCCTTCATTAAATCCATCCCACCAATACAAAGGTATCTCTTCCATAGCAAGCAAGCCTATTTCATCGCAGAGATCAAGCTCTTTCGGATGATGGGGATAGTGACATAGACGGACGAAGTTTGCGCCTGCTGATTTCATATCTAATAAGTCCTTGCGTGTCATCTCAATGTCAAATACCATGTTTGACCTTGGCGAATCCTCGTGACGGTTGAAACCTGTCAGATATATCCGTTTGCCGTTTAATAAAAGCTCGCTATTTAAAGATTGAATTTTTCGGAACCCAAAACGTATTTCCCTTTCATCAGATAATCTTCCATCCGCATAAAGCTTGATCCTGACTTTGTAAAGCTTGGGATTTTCTGGACTCCATAACTGGATATTCTCAATTTTTTCTTCAATAATGAACTCAAAATTTCCGACTATATTCCTCTTATCAGATGAAAATTTAGCAATTGGCTTATTTTCGCTATCTGTAATTTCAACAATGATCTCAGATAAAATATCATATCCAAGTTCATTAGCTATATTGCACTTCAAAGAGAAAACCCCATTTCCATCTGATGGTTCAGCGACTACAATGACATTACCAATATAAGCCTTTTCCATAGAAATAAGCTCTACCTCTCGGATGATGCCCCCATAAGTTCTCCATCCCCTTTGTAATCCGGGAACGTCACCTTGATAACGGTAATTGTCAACCTTTACAACGATACAATTTGTCTCATTAAATTTTACAATATCTTGGATTGGGAATGAAAAATGCAAGAATCCGTCTAAGTTTTCGCCAAGTTTCTTCCCATTTAACCAAACTTTTGTGTGGTAGTTGACACCTTGAAATTGGACAATTATCCGTTTATCTCGCCAGTCCTCAGGTATGTTGACCTTTCGCATATACCAAGCGGTTCCCTCGTAAGATTCTAAATAGGGACAGCAAGAGTCGAAGTCAGAAGGCAAGCAAATCTCTCGCCAAAGGCTAAAGTCATAGTTTGGATTATAATATCCGGACTTTTCGCCTTCATTTGACGGATCGGGTTGAAATCTCCATAGTCCACAAAGATCAATCTTATTAAAAGTCATAATGCACTCCGATCATCATTTCCGAATAAAATCATAAATTGTATCAAAAGCGAATATTAGCTCTTCAATAGTGCAATGGTTCTGAATAAAATGCGTTGTGCAATATAAAAGCCCACCATCTTTGAAAAGTCCTAAAACCCTTTCTATTTCGCTTTTCAAATGATCAATTTTCCCAAATCCGATGGTCGCCTGAACATCAAGCCCGCCCATAACGGTAAAGTATTTCATATATTTTCTTTTATACTCGTATAGATCCATACCTGCGGACTCTTGATATGGATGGACAACGTCATATCCTAGCTTTATTACTCCATCGATGACCTGAGAGAAATTGCCATCGCAATGCAGACTCAGAAATGCCCCTCTTCTTTTGACCTCATCACAAGTGATCTTGTGATAGGGATAGATCAAATTCCACCAGACCTTTGGGCTAAACATCAACCCTTTTTGCGACCCCCAATCATCAGAGATATGAACCATATCAACACCGATGTCAATGCAATTATCCGCAAAAGCGCGATTCCATTCGGCTTGTCTCTTATATACCTGATGGAGATCGTCCTCATACATAAGCAGATATGCAAGATGATTTTCTATGCCGAATACCCCATTTAGGCATTCAAAAATTCCAGGTGTTTGGACATATACAAATCTGCCTTTTTGCTCTTTGTAATATTTGACTTGATCTACTATGGACTTATAATCGCTTGAATTATTCGGATCATTCATCGGTATTTCCATAAGGTCTGCTGGTTCAATAGCTCTGCCTTTATTTATCCGTAACTGATTAAGCAGGACTCCTGAATACGGACTTGGACCGCCAAAGATATGAGCATAATCAAATTCGTATTTGTCTTCAAAGGCATTGACCGAGCCAAAAGCCTTATTTATAATATCTTCAAGGTTTGCGCGAACCCAAGCATATATTGGCACTCTATCGGGTTTTTCGTGATTAATGACCTTTATGACCCTTTCTCTTGGAAGCATTTTTTTACTCCTAAAATGTAAGGTAATTCAGCCCCTTAAACATACAGAATTACGTAAAAACTCAGTCCAAAAGTGACTTCTGAAGAATCTGGACTGTATGAAGAACTTTCTTATTTATTTCAGCCTTTTTAAGCATATCGCGGATAAATAATATACACCCTGGACATCCTGTTGCTACAATATCCGCATTGGAATTTGCTATGTTTTTTAGCTTATCTTCGCCAATTTTCTGCGATATTTCGGGATGAAGAAGCCCAAGTGTCCCTCCAAGACCACAGCATTTATTAGCATCTTTCATCTCAATATAATCTGTAATGCCCTTTAAAATTTTTCTTGGCTCTGCTAATACTTCTTGTCCCAACCGCAGATAACACGGGTCGTGATATGTTACAGATATGTCCAATTTCCTAGTGTTATAACTCGTAAATTTAGCTATGTATTCTGATATATCATATACCTTTGTTTTGAGATCACTATCGTTTACTAACCTGTTGTATTCCTGTTTTAACGTTATTCCACAGGCAGGACATATCGTTAAAATAGCGTCAAGATCATCATATTTAAAGGCTTTAATGTTGACCTTTGCCAGTTCCTTTGCCCCTTCCACATCTCCATAAAAAAGCAATGGCACTCCGCAACAAGTTTGATCCTTCGGAATAAAGATACTGATCTCAAGTTTTTCTAGCACATCAATTGCAGAATCAGCAATATCTGTATTAGAATAATTAATTGAACATCCAATAAATAAGCCAACCTTTTGTTTTCTGCCATTGTTGACATCTTCTGGATATTTTTCTAAAACGGTCTTTTCAGCAAGATTTGGCAGGTATGCGTTTCCATGAAATATCAAAGGTAAAAACCATAAAGGAACAGTGTTATCAGGTTTATCTTCTCTAAATTTTTTGACAATGTAGTTACGAAATCGTCCTCGATCAAGAGTAGATCGCAAAATCTCTTTTATGGTTTTAGATGTGTATGTCGTGTTATACAACATTTCACGTGCGGATTGAACGATCTTCTCTGGTCTAACACCTGACGGGCATACGTCAGCGCATCTTGTGCATTTGATACATGATCTTATGATATCAGTATATCTATCTGATACAGACAGATTGCCTTCAATTAACGCTTCAACAAGGCTTATTCTGCCCCGAGGTGACATAACCTCGTCATTAACAATAAAAAAAACAGGGCAGACCGCCCTGCAAATTCCACACTTTGAACAATCCTTAATCTCGTCAATCAGCATAAAAAATCTTCCCAGGATTTAATATATTATTTGGGTCAAACAACCTTTTTATTTCCCTCATAAGTTTTAATTCAACAGGACCGACTTCATATTTTAAGTATTTGGACTTTGTATTTCCGATCCCATGTTCGCCTGATAATGTCCCACCAAGCTTGACGACAGTCTGAAATATTTCTTCAACCGCCTTCTCCGCTCTTTCAAGTTCTCCAGGGATTGAAGGGTCTGTTAGAATATTGACGTGGATATTTCCATCGCCAGCATGCCCAAAGTTTGCAATAGTGAAAGAATATTTCTCTCCAATTTCACTGAGCCTTTCTAACATTTCGGTCAACCTGCTTCTTGGAACGCATATATCTTCATTGACTTTGCCACTGCTAATGGCATAAAGTGCTGGTGATATGCTTCGTCTTATAGACCAAAGAGAATCTTTTTCTTCCTCTGTTTTTGCTCTTTCAACTTCAAAGGCATTGTAAGACTTGCATATCTCGACAACAAGTTCTGCATCCTTTTGGACAGCAACTGATGGACCGTCAAGTTCTATCAGTAGCATAGCTTTTGTGTGGTTGGGAACGTTAAAGCCTGTATAAACGCTAACCGCTTTTATACAGGCTTCATCAACGAATTCCAATGCACGAGGGACAATTTTCTTTGCAATTATCGCGGACACGGTATCAGCAGAATCTTTTATACTGCGGAAATAAGCTCTTATGGTCTCAATACGCTCTGGTGGAGGGATCAGCTTGACAACGATCTTTGTGAAAATTCCAAGCGTCCCTTCTGATCCCACGAACAATTTAGTTAAATCATAACCTGTTACGCTTTTCAGTGTCATTGAGCCTGTATGGATAATCTCTCCTGTTGGCAGGACAACTTCAAGTGCGGTAACATAATCTTTTGTAACGCCATATTTTATACCTCTTAGACCGCCAGAGCATTCAGCAACAGAACCGCCCATAGTCGCAAATTTATTGCTTGCTGGGTCAGGTGGATACAAAAGCCCGTGTTTTTCAACCTCGTTTTGAAAATCTGCGATAACTACGCCCGGTTCAACGGTTGCCATTAAATTTGCCTCATCAATTTCTATTATTTTATTCAGCCTAGTCAGATCTAAAGCTATACCGCCATATAACGGCACAGCCCCGCCTGTCAAGCCCGAAGCAGAGCCTCTTGGATATACAGGGATAATATATTCATTTGCTACCTTCATTATCTCTGATATCTCATAAGCAGAACCAGGGCGTATAACTACATCAGGCAAATATCTTTGTCTTGTTGCATCATAGGAATGACAAACTCTGTCAATGTCTTCATTTGAAATAAACTTTTTGCCAACGATGTTTTCAAGTTTTTCATATATCTCTTCATTTATCTTCGATGAAATACCTTGCATAGCTCTCCGTTAACAAATTTCTTCAAAGCTTTTTAATTAAAAAACCATCAAGAGGTTGATAAGGGCAGGTTTCTTTATAAAATCTAATAAAGTTAAGGTTTCAAGCTCTAAAAGTGCGTTATATTCGTTAGAAAGACGTACCTGCTCATTGCTTGTTTTGTTGAATTTTCAGGATAGATTGACCACTGGGGCTTGATAAAACGACGCTATCTTCTTTTATCTCCACTATCTTTGAACTGCCTATGGATTCGCCAGCGGAAACATAATAACTTCTTTTTGATATTTTATCCTCAATAATGGCTTTTAAATTTTCACCAAATCCGAATATTCCGGTTAATATAAGGTCTGTTTTTATTTCTATCGGTTTTACTCCTATCGGTCGAAAAAGGTTATTCTTGCTAATGACGTCTATATAGTAGACAAGCGGGAGTTTTTTACCAAAAAGATTCCTTATCTTTTGACCGTCTTTCGTGATGTAAACTACATTTCCCTCTGATACCCAGGAGTAGCCAATTTCGTTTAATGCTTGCTCCAGCCTTTCTCTTATTTGCTTTGGCGACTTATTTTCCAGATCAAATGCTATCTGACCTTTTATATCGCCATCGACTATAATTTTAACTCCCATGCCTGTGCTGACAATTGCAATCGCATCTTTTATATCGATCATTCCGCTTTCTGCGTAGATTTCTGAAGTAGTGACGAAAACTGTTAACAAAACAAAGAATGTAATGAAAATGAACATTTTCATACGATATTCCTTTTTAATCTTCATCTCCTATATTGAAATCATCTTCGTCTATTTCGCTCACTCCACCTTCCCAATCCTGATGGACTTTAGCGCGCCATCTTCGTAATAATATTAATTCAGGGATTTTTTTCATTTCATTTTCATTAATTCCGTTTTCGGAGTAAAAGGATTCAATAGAGTTTATTGCATCTGAAATGCTTTTCATAGCATTTGCATAATCATTTCGGTTTAAATACTCAAGACTTGCAGCCCTTGTCATCTCCATTATTACAAATGGACGGTAACGTTCATGAGATCGGACATATTCTTCATCTTTGCAATATCTTTTAATCAGGTCCATCAATTGAAGATTATGTTCAGCATCCCTTTTTGCATGGGCATAGTCTTTCAATATAAAAAAACACATACGACGATGGTAATATTGCATAATCTCAGCTTCAATATCCTTCATATCCTGATCGGTAAAGAGAAATTCGCCTGTTCCATCAAGCTCATCAATACTTTTAATCAGAGATTTATAGTAATCCAAAAGGGATTCTTCATCATAAGGAGTTTTGCCATCTGGTCTTCCGTCAACTTCCATTTGAAGTATGCCAAGCGCAACTCTTATTTGAATTTTCTCTTTACCATCGTCGCCAACTATCTTCCTGACATTTATGATATTCGGATCATATTCCCATGATTCTAGTATGCTTCCAATATCTCTATTCATCAAGCATCACCTTTTAAGATGGTTTTTGCGAGACCGACTGAGCTATTTTAAAAAACACTTAATCTGATTTAAGATAAAATATTTTCAATCTAGCTGAGGACTTACTTTGCCAATTTTATAGCTTCTTTATATTTCTCCTTCGCAAATCTTGTCCATTCTGCAATTTTTGCATTTCGGAATTCCTGATTTTCCCATTTCCCTTTTCCAAGCATTATGATTTCCGCTTCGGTAGCGGGGACTTCAACCAGTTTTTTTACTGCTTCTGGCTTCATCCCACCTTTGATAACAGCATCCCAAGCTTTCACAAGCTCGGAGTGAACATCGATGGTCAAAGCGCCAATTAGATCATCTATGATGCCTTGTCTAGCAGAACCTTTTGCATCATCATATTTCATAGTTGTTTTCCATTTAAATGGGTCAGTTGGGACATCCACTTTATCTTTGAGAACGTTGTAAAGATGTGGCATAACACTCATACGTCTTAATGTGTATTTTTCTGGACCACCGGGTAGACCTGCTTTCAGCATCCATAGTTTTTGACCATCCTCGCCGATAACGAAATCAACAAATCGCTGTGCTACCAACTTGTTAGGGGCACCTTTGAGTATAGCTATTGGGTCTCCTCCTATGACAGTTTCACCTTCTGGCATAATGTATCCCAATTTCTCAGGTCCTGATTCTGCTATTTTCGCCAGGGCATAGATGTCAATCGCAAGTCCGCAAGCAGTTTCGCCTAAATCAACATCTCTTGGTATATCGCTTGCACCTCTACCGAATATTTTTACATTGGCATTCATCTTAGTTATCACTTCGAAGCCCTTTTCCCATCCGTAACTTTGAAGTATGATCTCATACATCTTGTGAATGCTTCCACTTTGACGAGGATCGGATGAACTTACCCATTTTATCAATTCTGGTCTCGCAAGGTCAGACCATTTTGTAGGTTTGGGCAGACCAAGCATATCAAATATTTTCTTATTGTATATTATCCCAAAGCCAGAAAAACAAGCACTATACCAATAGAACTCAGGATCATAAACAGGTGTGCCAGAGTAATCTTTTGGTATTTTGGATAGTATGCCATCAGGAAGTTTATACGGTTGCAAGCATCCTTCTTTTTTCAGCTTTATATGAGGCTCTGTCCCGCCACCGAAAAATACATCAACATTTATGCCATTTGGCGATCTCTTAAACTCAGAAGAGATAAACTTAACTATATTAGAAGTCCCGCCCTGATCAAGCCAAACTAAATCAACATCTGATTTGTATTTTGCCTTATACCATTTCTTAAAGGCTGTTGTAAATTCCTTTTGTATGGTCTCTTGATGTGGTGAAAGCAAGATCAGTTTACTGCTACTTGCTGAATATGCGCCAAACGTTGTCAGGTTTATGAACATTAACGAACAAAAAATGGTAACCAATACTGATTTCATCCGGTTTAACATATGTTTTTCTCCCTTTCAAAATAAACCTAAATAAATTTATGCAGAACCAACCCTAAAATGTCGGTAGAATATCAGTATAACATATAAGATATACATTAAATAATGATATCATAAATAGCCTTAAAGTCCAAGTTCAAAAATTTTTTGTCCAGACCATTTTAATTTAGTAATTTAGTAGGCGATCCAACATTATCCCATCAGAGCAACATATTAAAACATCTACCTATTAGATCAAATAAAATCTCATTTTGTCTCTCTTATTCTTGCATTTCAACTTTTCCGCTTTTAATCATTTCTAATTCTTTTATTGAAGTGAAAGCATCAAAGTTGAGTGGATCAAGTTTTTTCACAGCCTCATACATTGATATAGCCTTGTCATAAAGTCCTTTACCTTTATATATACTGCCCAATTCCATATAATATTCTATGTTTTCAGGGTTATCTGGGGATATTCTGATTATTTCCTCGTAAATCTTTGCAGCTTCATCAAATTTTTGCTGTGATTTATATTGATCTGCTTTTCGGCTATATAGAAGTGTCAGTTCAGATATGACATCAAGGGATTTTGGATCAATCAAACGTGCTTTTTTAAGGAATTCTATTGCTTTATCCAGATCATTTTCAGTTTTGTATATTCTTGCTATTTGCAGATATGATCTCACAATTGGTTCTTTTGACGATTCGGTAATAGGGAGCATTATCGCCTGGTTATATGACTTAATCGCTTCATCGTTATTATTTTTTTGCTGATAAATTATACCAAGATAATAGTAAGATTCGGGATTTTGAGGTTCAAGACGGATACTAGTTTGAAATGCCTCAAATGCTTTATCAATCTCTGCCATTCTATTGTACAGTTTTCCTAATAATAAATATAATCCTGGATATCTTGGATTGATCTTCTCTAATTTTTTCAACTCGTTTAATGCCTCATAGTTCCAGATATGATCATAATATATCTCAGCAAGCCTAAAATGGGCATCTTCCAGTTGTGGATTTAACTTTAGCGCGTTCCAATAATATACAGATGCGTCGTTATACTTTGTTCTTCCTTGTTTGAATAACTGTTCGCCTTTCTGCAGGTATTGGATCGCATTTTCGTTACCTTTAATGTCTGATGAAATATTTTTACCCAGAATCATAGCTATTGGTATTGTAATTATAAAAATTATAACCAATATTATCTCTATTGCTACTTCAATCTTCATCATTTAAATAATCCCTATGAGTGGCGACTTAATCCCAAAAAACCAAATATTTTATCCCAGAGAGAAGATACGATCGCAGTAATGGGGATCGTCAGGACAAGCCCTATGCTTCCTGCAAGGATACGTAATATCTCAGCAGAAATCGTTTCTGTACTGAGGATTTCAATTTTTCCACCAGTGAATATAGAGGTTCCAGCGAAAGTCATCAATAGTATTAATCTCAATCCCAGATATGCAAATACCAAAGTATTTGTTATAGTTCCGAGTAAATCTGTTCCAACGCTCATTCCTGCTTTTATCAGACGACCTGTGGGCAGACTTGGATTAGCATTTTTTATCTCTCTCACAGCAGAAGCGACAGCAACTGCAGAATCCATAGCAGTTCCAAGCAAACCCATAATAATTCCTGCCATAAGGATATTTCTGAAATCTAGCTTCTCTGATACTGTAAATTGAGTCAGGATCGCTGTTCTACTGTTTGAGATGCCTGTGAAGTGAAGTTTTTGGTCTGCATAAATAATAATAAAACTGGCAATAATAACGCCCCCAAGTATCCCTATGGTAGCTGATCCTGTCTTTCTATTAAACCCAGTAATTATTACCAAGGATGATAAAGCGATAACGCCAGAGACAATAACTACTACTAGTAAAGCATTATATCCTTTCACAATTAACGGGACAAGCAATTTAATTACTATGACAATAGATATTCCCAATGCCAAAGCAGTTCTAATCCCCTGGAATCTACCTACAACTGTAAGCATAACGACAAGCAGACCTGCCAAATAGATTAAGAAGCCATCCCTGCTGTAATTAACCATAAGCACACGTTCAATGCCATTTTTAGTTCCATCTACTTTTAGTAAAACTTCATCCCCAGATTCAACTATGACATTAGCCAATGGCATTCTATTGGGATCAACTATATTTTGGACAAGCACTTTTTCATCTTTAAACGTCCCGCCTAACAATTTTGCTTTTAATACTTCGCTTTTGGCATTTCCAAACCCATAAGGTGCAGAAGTTGGCGTCTCTATCGGTTCCCCCTTCTCTATAACTTTTGCCCTAACATGCTCAGAGACAACATCAGGAGACTTAGCTTTGTCTACCTGAGATTCTGATGATGACCTGCTTATAGAATAAACCAGATTAATGCCAATAGAAATTAATATCAGCACAATTGAGGTTGCATATTTGAAAATCAGACATTTACCCCCGACCCCTCTTTTTTCATCAATAGATGAGGTAGTTTCTGATCCTTTGTGATTCACTCTTCCGATGATCAACCCTGCGATCAAGGCAGTTATAGGTATAGCCATTATAATTCCGATAGTTCCTGCGACTGCTTGGACGACCTCTGACGATGTGGCTTCTTGATTTATTAGTTTGGTCATCGGCATAGCACGACCAGCTTCTCCGAACTCTACCATTGGCAACAATATTAAGGTTAAATCTGCTCCTATATAGGCGAACACTAATGTATTAGCCATCATTCCCATCTCGTCTTTGCCGACGTTCATACCTGCTTTTATACAATTCCATACATTATAATTCGGATTAGCATTTTTGACCTGCTCAATCGCAGAAGCAACTGACATACTGGCGTCCATTATAGCCCCAGAAGCACCTAATATCATACCAGCTACAAGTATCCCGCTAAAATTCCAATTTGTGCTTTGTGGCGATAACCATAGCCTTTTTCCAAGATCAAGAAATCCAAAGCTGACATCTTGTCCAGTTAAATTTATGACCCTGCTGGAAATAAAAGCCAATAAAGCAGTTACAAAAAGCCCTCCAATAGTGCCAAGTATACCAGCAATGGATTTTCTGCTGACCCCACCTATTAATAAAAAAGTCAAAATTGCATTAATGGCTGAGACTAGAACCGCTACCCATATAGGACTATAACCTTGAAGACACATAGGAACAAGCACTGCAATTATGAATATCGTTGAAAACGCAAGGGAAACGATAGATTTAATACCTTTTATACCACCGATGACAACGACAAGAACGATGAACACTCCTGCTAGGTAAAGCAAAAACGACGTCCTCACATATTCTCCCATTAAAACAGCACCGGCACTAATAGGGTCTCCTCTTTTCAAATTTATGTTGATATATAAAGAATCCCCCACCTTTAACACTCTATCAGTATATTCTCCGATAAATGTATTTGCGGAGAATACTTTTTGACCTTTATATTTTCCGCTTGTCAGTTGCAAAGTTACGATCTGACCATCAATTGGATAAGACCAAGAATGTGAATCTCCTGTCGCTCGGCTTACATCTATACTGGTAACCTTGCCAATACAAGTTATAAGGATTGAGCCGTCATCAAGTCTTCTCTCGCTTGAATAGTTTCGTAGCTTTATGTCAACAGCTAAACATATTATAACTACTGATATTAATGCTATGAGTTTTATATATATCTCTCTCATCTAGATATCTCCAACGAGATAAATAAGGACAAACATTAATCGGATTCTTTATATTTTTTTGTAAGAGCGGATATCTTTTGATCAAATGATATATCAACACAATTGACAAGATCCGCCCTTCATAAAAAATTCATTATTATTTAAATTCGCTTAGGAATCCTGCGATCGCACCTTTCCAGACATAATCATCTCCATAGCCTTTTGCAACACATATGTCTGGCAAACTGGTCTTGCCTCTTTGGAGATAGAATGCGTTATCCTTATTTTCGTCTAGAAGTTTGATGGCTGGGATCAGGACTTTTTCAAAGCTTTTCATAACTCCGCCGCCGATCTCAATTTTCCCAGGACCAAAGCTCACTATGATCAACCCTAAAGCCCTTGCAAGGCTCAGTGAAACAAAATCAGCGATCTTTTTCGCATTTTCATCATCAAGATTGTCATACATTATTATAGGAAGTTTTTTGTTATCAGTTTCATTTTTTGCTTTTTCATATAAGGGTCCCTTTGAAATTGCTCCCGATTTTATTCCATTCCTGATCATCTTTGCAATACCGCCGCCTGAAAGCACTGCCTCTATGTGTCCAGTTGCACCGTCTCCACATTTGAGATCGTTGCCAAATGGGTCTTTTTCTATATGGAAATGATGTCCGAACTCAGGGATTGTCCCAAACTCGCCCTTGAACAACAGATCGCCTATTTTAACGCCGATATTTGTGCCTGAGCTTATGGTCCAGTATACAACCACAAAATAATCGTCTTTATCATCACCTGGTCGCTGAGCGAATCTATAAGCATAGGGTTTGCTTGCATAAGGATCGCCTAGTTTTACATCTCTCCTTCTGTGACCAAAAAGCTTTGCACACTCAACCGCAGTTGAACAGTCATTGTTAATATACATCTTGTTCCATTTAAATGCCTCTGCCAAGGCAGGGACCACTGCAATAATACCTTTCATAGATTTTGGGACATTAGGTGATTCTGTCATTATCTTTCTTTCTTGGTCAGGGACACCGGCAGACCCCATAGTTACTCCCATAATGTCAGAATCCTTGATCTTGATGGAATCAATAAGTTTTCTTGTTTCTTCTATTGATTCTTCATTCAACTTTTCGACGGTCATACCTTCTTCAAGGTAGATAATTTTTTCTGCCAAAATGTCTGCATCTTTATTTGTAATCAATAAACGGATTCTGCTACCGCCGACATCTACAGCTAAAATATATTCTGCCATTAAAAACCTCCTTAAATGTTAAAAGCTTTTTAATCATTGACGTCAAAAAACCTTGGTAAGTGTTCTTCGTGAGCTTCTAGCAATTCGTCTAACAGAGCTTCTGCAATTTCAAGCGAAGGGACAAGTGGATCAAGAGCCATAGCTTGCAAAGCTAATTGTCTATCGCCGTTAATAGCAGATTCAACGATCAAATTTTGTTGGTATAGCCTTTGAGAGATCATAGTCGCTATTCCATGCGGAATATCGCCAATAAATACTCCTCTTATACCATTATGAGTAACTGTTGCGGGAAGTTCAAGGATAGCACCTTCTGGAAGGTTAGTTACTAATCCATAGTTTGGTATATTGACAGCATCAAAATACCTAGCTAACCTGAAATATGGATCATCGGTATTTGCCGCTCTTATGGAAAAACCACTGCTCTCAATAGCTGTAATAAGGCTTATAGCCATTTCGCCAGAACGTTTGAGATATCTGTCTATTGACATATAACCTTCAAGATGTTTTCTGATCTCGTCCCAATGTTCTTGGCTTTGACCATAGGCTTTCATCAATTTTAACCCATATTTTTCGCCGTAGTTAGATTCTTGATTTAGAAAGTAAGGGACAAATTCAGCTACATGACTATCACCAGGAGCAGGAAAAGCCCCAAATACCTTAAATAGACTTGCACAGACACGCATATTTTCAGGGATACCTTCAATTTCAAATTTATCTCTGAGCATAGCGAGACCATCCTGTCCTTGGACAACGAAGTCAAGTATCCAGTTGAAATGGTTTATTCCTACTGCCAAGACGCTTGTTTCTTCAACAGGGACATTTAAATAATCAGCTAACTGTTTATGTGTTTCTGGAAGACCGCGACATAGCCCAACAACCTTGACATTGCTGAATTGATGGATTGCAGAACAAACACAGGTATTTGGATTGGAATAATTGATCAATAATGCATTTGGACAAATCTCTTCTATATCATGGCATATATCCATAACCACAGGAATGAGTCGCAAAGCCCTCGATATTCCTCCTGGTCCAACCGAATCCCCTACTGGCTGAATTATTCCATATTTTGCGGGAATATTCAAATCCTTTTCCCATGCAGATTTACCGCCTATTGCGATAGTTTGAATAATATAATCTGCATCGTGAAGGACATCAGTGCGTTCTGTGGAACTTTCAATTTCGATATCCACTTCCAAATCAGTTACCATACGACGTGCAAGTCTTGTCGTCAATTCAAGACCTTCTGGATCAATGTCGCATAGAGCAAGCGTGCTTCCGCTTAACTCTCTTGTCATAACAATATCTGCGATAAGTCCTCTTGAAAATACGACGCTTCCAGCCCCAATAATAACGATTTTACTCATTTTTTTACCTCTTGAAAAATTTCTGATCTTAGGACATAAGTTCGGACATTTCCCAGTGCAATACTACCAAAATGACTGAAAATTCATGTTATCATGTG
>FWPV01000462.1_pt1 | contig 128502 bp, 110 predicted proteins | sample 2228371 | NCBI WGS metagenome assembly FWPV01 (sample SAMEA103939776, study PRJEB20133) | metagenome | reverse complement strand
GTCAACACCGCAAAAACAAAAAAATCAGAAAATGTGACAAGTCATTGCAAAATAACAGAAATTCCGTGTCGAACGGAAATGGAGGCCCCGAAACGGCCCGCGGCGGCCTGTCGGCGACGGTCGTTAAGGAGATTCCCGACCGAATGGGCGGACACCGCGCCCGATGTGCCTTGACGCTTGAACGGCGGCCGGCTCTTGCTAGTGTCGGTCCGCATTCGACAAGGAGAAAAGCATGCTGGTGTTGCACGAAACCGAAACCGCCGCCGCCCTCGCCTGGGGCGAGCTGATAGACGCAATCGAGGGCATGTTTCGCGCCCAGTGCGTCATGCCGGTGCGGCATCATCATGATGTGGCCGTTCCCGGCGAGGCCGATGCCACGCTTCTGCTGATGCCGGCCTGGGTGCCGGGTGACTATATTGGCGTGAAGCTCGTCTCGGTGTTTCCGGACAATCATACACGCGGCCTGCCTGCGATCTATGGCAGCTATATCCTGTCCTCCGGCAAGACCGGCAAGATGCTGGCGGTCGTCGACGGGGGAGAGCTCACGGCACGCCGCACGGCGGCAACCTCGGCGCTCGCTGCACGTTACCTGTCGCGCAGCGACAGCACGCATCTGCTCGTCGCCGGCACAGGGCGACTGTCCCTCAATCTGATCCGGGCCCATTCGAGCGTGCGCCCGATCACCCGCGTGACGATCTGGGGCCGCAATGCCGCCAATGCGGAGAAGACTGCCGAAGAGGCACGCGCGCTGGGTTATGACGCTGTCGCGGCGACCGATCTGGAGGCCGCGGCGCGCGCAGCCGACATCATCTCCTGCGCGACGCTGTCGTCCGAGCCGCTGATCCACGGTGCCTGGCTGAAACCCGGCGCCCATCTCGATCTCATCGGCGCATTCAAGCCGAGCATGCGCGAGAGCGACGACGAGGCGGTGCGGCGGGCAGAGATCTTCGTCGACACACGCGCCGGCGCGCTCAGCGAAGCGGGCGACATCCTGCAGCCATTAAAGGCGGGCGTGATCAGCGAGGCCGACATCCGCGGCGATCTCTTCGATCTGACCGGCGGCCAGACCAAGGGGCGGACCGACGACCAGGCCATTACCCTGTTCAAGTCGGTGGGAGCGGCACTCGAAGACCTCGCCGGCGCCATCCTTGCCTATGAAACGGTGATGGAGCCTCTGGAGAACGGGGAGGCCTGATGTCCGCCCCTCTGCCGGGCCTTCCGGTCACCGACAGCCTGCCGGCACTTCAGGCGGCGCTTCAGGCCGGCAATCGGGCGGTCCTTTCGGCACCGCCCGGCGCCGGCAAGACGACCATCGTACCGCTGCATCTGCTCGACGCCGCCTGGCGCGGCGACGGCCGGATCATCCTGCTCGAGCCGCGGCGCCTGGCTGCCCGGGCTGCGGCGGGCCGCATGGCAAGCCTGCTCGGCGAGGCCGTCGGCGAGACCGTCGGCTATCGCATGCGGCTCGACAACCGGGTCTCGGCCAGAACCCGGATCGAGGTGGTCACCGAGGGCGTGTTTGCCCGGATGGTGCTCGAGGATCCCGAGCTTTCCGGCGTCGCCGCTGTGCTGTTCGACGAATTTCACGAGCGTTCGCTGGATGCCGATTTCGGCCTGGCGCTGGCGATGGACGTCCAGGAGGGCCTGCGGCCGGACCTCCGGCTTCTCGTCATGTCGGCAACGCTCGATGTCGAGCGGATCACCGCCCTTCTCGGTCAGGCGCCGGCGATCGCCAGCGAAGGACGCAGTTTCCCGGTCGAGATCCGCTACCGGGACCGTCCGGGCGGCGAGCGCATCGAGGATGCGGTCACCAGTGCCATCATCGAGGCCCATCGCGATACCGAAGGCTCTATCCTCGCCTTCCTGCCGGGACAGGCCGAGATCCGAAGGGTCGCCGAAAGGCTCGAGGGCCGCTTCGACGACCGGACGGCCATCGTGCCGCTCTATGGCAATCTCAGCCAGAAGGAACAGGACGCGGCCATTCGGCCCGCGCCGGCCGGCCATCGCAAGATCGTGCTTTCGACCTCCATCGCCGAAACCTCGATCACCATTGACGGGGTCCGCGTGGTGATCGATAGCGGTTTGCAGCGCCTGCCGGTCTACGAGCCTTCGACCGGCATCACCCGCCTGGAGACGGTGCGGGTATCACGCGCCTCGGCAGATCAGCGCGCCGGCCGTGCCGGGCGAACGGAGCCGGGCATCGCCATCCGGCTCTGGCACGCGGGACAAACGGCCGCCCTGCCGGCCTTTACGCCCCCGGAGATCCTCTCGGCCGACCTGTCGAATCTGGTGCTCGACATGGCCCATTGGGGCGTACGGGAACCCGACGGCCTCGCCTTCATCGATCCGCCGCCCGCGGCGGCCTGGGCGGAGGCGCGCGCACTTCTGCAATTGCTGGGCGCGCTTGACGAGACGGGTGCCATCACCGCCACGGGCCGGCAGATCCGCGCCTTCGGCCTGCCGGTGCGGCTCGCCGCCATGGTGCTTTTCGCAGCGCCAGGGGGTCATGCGCGCGCCGCCGCCGAACTTGCCGTGTTGCTCACCGAACAGGGTCTCGGCGGCACCGGCATCGACATCGACGAACGGCTCAGGCGCTTCCGCCAGGAGAACGGCGAACGCGCCGTCTCCGCGCGCAAGCTCGCCGAGCGGCTCGCGCAGGCCGCCGGTCCTGCCCGTGCCGCGGCAGCGCCCCCACCGGCCGGGGCGCTCTTGCTGTATGCCTATCCCGATCGCATTGCCCTGAAGCGCGGCGCCCGCGGCCGCTTTGTCATGGCGAACGGCCGCGGCGCCGAGATCGGCGAAACCGAGCGGCTGGCGGGCGCCGACATGCTGGTGATTGCCGATCTGACCGGACGCGCCGCGCAAGGGCGGGTGCTGGCGGCGGCCGAAATCGACAGGGCGACGGTCGAGGCCGTGCTGCCTGAAGCCGTCAAACGCAGCGAGGAATGCTTCTTCGATCCGGCAAGCCGCCAGGTGCGGGCGCGGCGGCTCACCCGGCTCGGCGCCATCGTGCTCGAAGAGGTGCCGCTGTCGCGCCCGACGGGCGCGGCCGCAGCGGAGGCGCTGGCCGAAGGGGTCCGCCTGCTCGGAATCAATGCCCTGCCCTTTTCCAAGGCGGCCGAACAGCTGCGCCAGCGGGTCGGCTTCCTTCACCGCTCCATCGGCGAGCCCTGGCCGGATCTTTCCGACGCGGCACTTCTGGAAAGCCTCGACACGTGGTTCACGCCCTTCCAGTCCGGCGCGCGGGGTCTGGACGATCTGGCGCCGGGGGCGCTGTTCGACGGTCTCTCCTCGCTTGTTCCCCACAACCTCCAGCGCGAACTCGAGCGCCTGGCGCCGACCCATTTCACCGCGCCGACGGGACAAAACCATCCGATCCGCTATGATGGCGCCGAGCCGGTGCTGTCGATCCGGGTGCAGGAACTGTTCGGGCTGAAGACCCATCCGACGATCGGCGGCGGCCGGTTGCCGCTCGTGCTCGAGCTGACCTCGCCGGCGCACCGGCCGATCCAGACGACGCGCGACCTGCCAGGCTTCTGGGCCGGTTCGTGGAAGGACGTGCGCGCCGACATGCGCGGGCGTTATCCGAAACATCCCTGGCCGGAGGATCCGGCCCATGCGGCGCCGACGACCCGGGCCAAGCCGCGCGGCACATGACGCCGGATCAGCAAGGAGACTGAAACAATGAGCACGCCGGATACCGCAATCCAGTTCGGACCCTCGAGCCGACGGCTGAGGCTCCAGACGCTGGTCCGCCTGCGATGGCTCGCCGTCGCGGGACAGGGCGCCACCGTGCTCGTCGTCGCCTTCTGGCTGCAGTTTCCGCTGCCGCTTGGCACCTGCGCCGCGCTGATCGGCGCGCTGGCGGCCGTCAATTTCCTGCTGTCGGTCGGCTTTCCCGCGACCTATCGGCTGGAGCCGCTCGCCGCCTTTGCGGTACTCGGGCTCGATCTCTTGCAGCTGGCGGCGCTGCTGTTCATCACCGGCGGCCTCGCGAACCCGTTCGCGCCGCTGATCTGCGTGCCGGTCATCATCTCCTTTGCGTCACAGCCGCTGCGGCATGCGCTGGCGCTCTTTGCTCTGGCAATGCTTCTGATTGCCGCCCTGCCCTTCTCGTCCTATCCGCTGCCCTGGTATGGCGGCGATGCACCGACGCTGCAGCCGGTGATGCAGGTCGGGGTGTGGTTCGCGATCACCTCGATGATGGCCTTTGCCGCCTTCTACGCCTATCGCGTCTCCCAGGAGGCGACCCTGCTGGCCGACGCCCTGTCGGCAACAGAGCTCGTCCTGCAGCGGGAAAAGCACCTGTCGCAGCTGGATGGGCTGGCGGCCGCAGCCGCGCACGAACTCGGCACGCCGCTGGCCACCATCAGCCTGGTGGCAAAGGAGATGGAGCGCGAGCTCGGCCGCGACGAGCGCTTCGGCGAGGATGTGCAACTGCTGCGCAGCCAGAGCGAGCGATGCCGCGACATCCTGAAGCGCATCGCGACCCTCCCCTCGGACAGCGAGGAGCATATGCGCCGTCTGCCGCTGTCCTCCCTGATCGAGGACGTGCTTGCCCCACATCGCGAATTCGGCATCAAGCTGGAGCTGATCGAGAAGTCCGATCGGGCAAACGAACCGATCGGCATCCGCAATGCCGGCATTCTCTACGGCCTCGGCAATCTCATCGAGAACGCGGTGGATTTCGCCCGCGAGAAGGTGACCGTCACCGTGGAGCACGATGCCTCCAAGGTAGCGATCACCATCGAGGACGACGGCATCGGCTATGCCCCGGACGTGCTGCAAAGGATCGGCGAACCCTATGTCACCCATCGCCATCGCGACGACAAGGCGGGTGGCCTGGGGCTCGGCCTGTTCATCGCCAAGACCCTTCTGGAACGTTCCGGAGCGAAACTGCGCTTCGAGAACCGGCCGCCGGAGACCCCGGGTGCGCGGGTGGAAATCGTCTGGCCGCGGCAGCGCATGGAGGCCCCGACGACGCGGAAATGACTTTACCGCCCGACCAATACTGGCCATAACCGCTTTCTAACATTTGCAATAGCCCGCTGGGATGCCTGGCCATGACAGAAAACACGCCGTCCGCTCAATCGAACAGGATCGACGACCACGGACTCGGTGCCAATCCGACGCTTCTGATTGTCGATGACGACGTTCCCTTCCTGCGCCGGCTGGCCCGGGCGATGGAAGCCCGCGGCTTCCTGGTCGAGACGGCAGCCTCGGTGGCGGAAGGTGTAACAAAGGCCAAGGCGACGCCGCCCGGCTATGCGGTGGTCGATCTGCGGCTGGGCGACGGCAACGGTCTCGACGTCATCGAAGCGATCCGCCAGCAGCGCAGCGACACGCACATCGTCGTTCTGACCGGCTACGGCAACATTGCGACGGCCGTCACCGCGGTCAAGCTCGGCGCGCTCGACTATCTTGCCAAACCGGCCGATGCCGACGAGATCTTCCTCGCATTGACGCAGCGCCCCGGCGAAAAGGCGGAAGTGCCGGAAAACCCCATGTCGGCCGACCGCGTTCGTTGGGAGCATATCCAGCGGGTCTTCGAAAGCTGTGACCGCAACGTGTCGGAGACGGCCCGTCGGCTCAACATGCATCGCCGGACCCTGCAGCGCATCCTCGCCAAGCGGGCGCCGAAGTAAGATTACCCGCGAGGGGCAAGCGCGGCCCATTCCGCCATCATCAGCCGCTGCGCAGCCGAACGTGAGAAATCGAGGGTCACCGCCTTGCGGGTGGCCGGCGGCAACTTGTGTTCCGGCGCCTCGCGCAACAGATGCGCGCCATAACCATCCGACAGCAACAGGCCGCAATCGTCTGGAAAGATATCGAGCGGCACCTCAGGATGGGTGGCGAAGAACAGCCGGTCGCAATAGGCGCGATAATCGGGCCATTTGCGGTCGACCCGAAAGTCCTCGATCGACGACTTGATCTCGATGATCCAGATCTCGCCCTTTTCCGACAGGCCGACGAGGTCAGCGCGCCGGCCATTGGCCAGCGCCAATTCGGGCAGAACCGCAAAACGCATGTCATTGAGCAGGATCTGCACCCCCCGCCGCACAAGCATAGCCCGGTCGGATTGACGTCCATCAATTAACGGATTGTTTACGGCGATAGAAAGAATGGTCATGATCTCGTCCAGGGAAGCCTATCCGCATGTTGCAAAAAAGCCATGTGGAGTCATTTTGCAGCGCCGAAGCCATCGGGCGGCTCTCCGCTACTTGCAAAGGCGATTTTAATCAAAAATAAACCATAAACAAAGATGGTCGGAACCACCATCTCCTAGCCCAAATGAACGAGTTTCCCATGCGCCTTCGCAATGCACTGACCGTGTTAGGCCTTATCGCGACGATTGGTCTGACAGGTTGCACGACCACGACCGAAACGAAGCAGGCCGAAGCAACGTCTGCCAAGATCTTCAGCGATTCCTACGGCAGCGTCACCGATGCAGGTTACGCCCTGCCGGCCATCCCGATCAACAAGCTGGACAAGAAGTTTCATCGCCAGATCGTCTCCTACCAGACCAAGGAGAAGCCGGGCACGATCGTCGTCAACACCCGCGAGCGCTTCCTGTATTACGTTCTGCCGAACGGCAAGGCCGTGCGCTACGGCATCGGCGTCGGCAAGCAGGGCTTTGCATGGCAAGGGGAAGCCTATATCGCCTGGAAGCAGGAATGGCCGACCTGGCATCCGCCGAAGGAAATGGCCGCCCGCAAGCCGGACGTCGCACAGTATGTCGAGAACGGCATGGGCCCCGGTCTTCGCAATCCGCTCGGCGCGCGCGCACTCTACCTGTTCAACGACAAGGGCCAGGACACGCTGTTCCGCCTGCACGGCACGCCGGAATGGGCCTCGATCGGCACCGCCGCCTCCTCGGGCTGCATCCGCCTGATGAACCAGGACATCATCGACCTCTATTCGCGCGTCCGTCCGGGCAAGAATGCCCGGGTCATCGTTCAGCAGTAAGTCTGCCTCAGCCATTTGACAAAGAAGCCGCCGGAGCGATCCGGCGGCTTCTTTCGTTTCAATGCTTGCGTCACGCTCAGCCGGCGAGGCTCGCCTTGAGCTCGAGACGGCGGCGGTGCAGGACCGGCTCGGTATAGCCGTTGGGCTGTTCGCGGCCCTTCAGAACCAGGTCGAGCGCGGCCTTGAAGGCGATCGAATCGTCGAAATGGCCCGCCATCGGACGGTAGGCGGGGTCGCCGGCGTTCTGGCCGTCCACGACTACGGCCATGCGCTTCATCGTCTCGAGGATCTGCGCCTCCGTGACGATGCCGTGATGCAGCCAGTTCGCCATGTGCTGTGCGGAGATGCGCAGCGTCGCGCGGTCCTCCATCAGACCGACATTGTTGATGTCGGGAACCTTCGAGCAGCCGACGCCCTGATCGATCCAGCGCACGACATAGCCGAGAATGCCCTGGGCGTTGTTGTCGAGCTCGCGCTGGATTTCCTCCGGCGTCCAGTTGGGGCGAACCGCGACCGGAACCGAGAGGATGTCGCGGAGCTTGGCGCGGCCGCGCGACTTCAGACCCGACTGCACCGCGGCGACATTGACGCGATGATAGTGGGTGGCGTGCAGCGTCGCCGCCGTCGGCGACGGCACCCAGGCGGTGTTGGCACCGGCCTTCGGATGGGCGATCTTCTGCTCCAGCATGGCTGCCATGAGGTCCGGCATGGCCCACATGCCCTTGCCGATCTGGGCGTGACCGGACAGGCCGCATTCAAGACCGATGTCGACGTTCCAGTTCTCGTAGGCGCCGATCCAGGCCGCCTGCTTCATGTCGCCCTTGCGAATCATCGGGCCCGCTTCCATCGAAGTGTGAATCTCGTCACCGGTGCGGTCGAGGAAGCCGGTATTGATGAAGACGACGCGCTCGCGGGCGGCGCGGATACATTCCTTGAGGTTGACCGTGGTGCGGCGCTCCTCATCCATGATGCCCATCTTGATGGTGTTGGGCGCCATGCCGACCAGGGCCTCGGCGCGTGCGAAAATCTCGCAGGCAAACGCGACTTCTTCGGGCCCATGCATCTTCGGCTTGACGACATACATGGATCCGGTCCGCGAATTGGCGCGGCGGCCGTTCGGGCCGATGTCGTGCAGGGCGATCAGCGCGGTGACGGCTGCGTCCATGATCCCTTCCGGCACCTCGTTGCCGTCGCGGTCGAGGATCGCCGGATTGGTCATCAGGTGGCCGACATTGCGCACCAGCATCAGCGAGCGACCGTGCAGCGTCAGCGTGGAGCCATCCGGCTTCGTGTAGGCGCGGTCTGCATTGAGCGCGCGGGTGAAGGTCTTGCCGCCCTTGGAGACTTCCTCCGTCAGGTCGCCCTTCATCAGGCCGAGCCAGTTACCATAGACGACAACCTTGTCTTCGGCATCGACGGCGGCGACCGAATCTTCGCAGTCCATGATCGTGGTGATGGCCGATTCCAGCCAGATGTCGTTGATGTGGGCCGGGTCGTCCTTGCCGATCATGCCGTTCGCATCGACGACGATCTCGGTGTGAAGATTGTTCTTCACCAGCAGCACAGCTTCCGGCTTTTCGGCCGCGCCGCGATAGCCGGCGAACTGCGCGGGATCCGACAGGCCGGTCAGGCTGCCATCGGACATCCTCGCGAACAGCGCACCCTTGTCGATCGAGAGAGCGGCGACATCGCGCCAGCTACCGCCGGCCAGCGGCGCCGAATCGTCGAGCAGCTGCCGGCCCCAAGCGATGACCTTGGCGCCGCGAACGGGATTGTAGCCCTTGCCCTTGTCGGCGCCGTCGGTTTCGGCAATCGCGTCGGTGCCGTAAAGCGCGTCATAAAGCGATCCCCAACGGGCATTGGCCGCATTCAGCGCATAGCGGGCATTCATGACCGGCACGACGAGCTGGGGACCGGCGATGGTCGTGATCTCGGCATCGACATTGGAGGTCGAGACCTGGAAGGCCTCTCCTTCGGGCAGCAGGTAGCCGATCTCGCGCAGGAACGCCTCATAGGCCTCCATGTCGACCGGCGCGCCGTTCTTCTTGTACCAGGCGTCGATCTTCGCCTGCATCTCGTCACGCTTGGCAAGGAGCGCCCGGTTTTTCGGTGCAAGCTCGTGCACCATGGCGGCGAGACCCTTCAGATAGGCATCCGGGTCCACTCCGGTTCCCGGCAATGCCTGTTCGATCAGGAACTGATGCAGTTCCCTGTCGATGGAAAGTCCGTGGCTTTCGATCCGGCTCATCTCGCTCACTCCTCAATCTTTGTGCTGCGGCCTTGGTGGTGCGACTTTGATCCGTTCTTATTCCTTGTCAATCGGGCACAAATTAGAAGGATTTGTTCCAGATCAGAAAGTATCAACCCTGCGCCAGCCGGGGCCGGCCGCTGGCCGTGGCGATAAAGCGCGCCTCGATCAGTTTGCGTTGGCCATCGATCTCCGGCGCATCGATCTCCTCGATGCTGGAGGCGACGGCATCCGCCGCTCCATTGGCCAGCGCCTGCTCCAGCGCCGCTTGCTCCGCGCGTTCCCGTGCCGCGTTAAAGGCCGTCTCCTCATCGGCAAAGCGGCGACCGTCGCCGGCGCCGGACAAGATGAAGATGCCGTCCTCCGGCGCGGTCACGAAGACGGTGACGGTTGCGCGGACACGGCCGACCACGGCGCCGATGGCATTGGCAACGTCCGCATCTTCGGGCACCTCGCAGGCCACGGCCAGCATGTCGCCGATCGCCGGGTAATAAACCGGAGCCGAGGCGCCAAGCCCCACCAACGGGCGATCGAGCGACAGGGCGAAGCGCACGAGGCCCGGTTCACGGCGCAGCGCCCGGTCGATCAGGACGGAGCGCGCCGGCTCGACGTCGGCAAGCCCGTCCTGCGAAAGGCTGGCCGACAGGATGACCTCGGCCGATTGGCGGGTCAGGCGCTCGACGATCCGCTCGGCCAGTTCTTCCGCCGAGGCGGCGATCGGCTGGCCGGCACCGTTCTTGCGCCGCATCGCAAGCCGCAGGCCGAGCTCGGCCGCCGCCCTGTTCCACTGGCCCTGGCGCCCGAGAACATGCATGGCATCCGAGGGCGTGATGCCGCAGATATGCACGAGCCCGCGGGCGACGAGCCGGTCGAGGGTCGCGAGCTGGGCCGTCGCCGTCAGCATCTGATCGAGCGCCACGGGCGACGGGCCGATCCGGGCGAACAGGGCCGCCTCCTGGGCCGCAAGCCCGGCCGCCAGCGCATCCGGCACGCCGGTGCGCACCGCGAGCCGTCCGTCATGACGGCCCATATGTGTCGCGCGCAACTGCCGCTCGAGGATCTCGATGACGGCCGGACCATGAAGCGCCGCGGCGAGGCTCAGCGGCACGAGACGGCGCGGACCGAGGTCGAGCCGGAGCGACAAGCTGCGATCGTCGATCCGGACCTCGGAATCACCGCCCAGGCCATAAGTGCGCATCGCCACCGCCTCTACCATGGTGCGATAGCCGCCGACCACGGCACCGTCCGCATCCAGCGCTGGCCGGCCGTCATTGAGGATCGCGACATCCGTCGTCGTGCCACCGATGTCGGAAACGACGGCCTGCGCAAGCCCGGTCAGGTGACGGGCTCCGACCAGGCTGGCTGCGGGGCCGGAGAGAATGGTTTCGATCGGCCGCAGCCGCGCTTCCGCAGCCGCGATCAGGGCGCCGTCGCCGCGCACCACCATCAGCGGCGCTTCGATGCCGCGTTTGTTGAGGAAACCTTCGCAGGCGCCGATCAGCCGGTCGATCATCGAGACCAGCCGCGCATTGAGGAGCGTGGTGAGCGCCCGCCGCGGACCGCCGAGCTTCGAAGAAAGCTCGTGGCTGCAGGTGACCGGCAAGGAACAGTGACTGCGGATGAAGTCGCGCACCCGCGTTTCATGCGAGGGATTGCGAACCGCGAAATAACCGGCGACGGCAAAGGACGAGACGTTTTGGGCAAGCTCAGGCAGCGCCGCTTCGAGCGGGGCCAGATCGAGCGGCGTCTCGGTGCCGTGGACGTCATGACCGCCTGCCAGATAGAGAACCGGATCCTGGCCCAGCGCCTCGGACAGACCGTCGCGCTTCAGGTCATCGGGGCCGAAGCCGATCATGATGAGGCCAGCCCGACCGCCCTGCCCTTCGACCAGGGCGTTGGTGGCGAGTGTGGTGGAAAGCGAAACGAGACCGATCTCCCTGACCGGCACGCCCGAGGCATCGATCACCTTGTCCAGCGCCTCGGCAATGCCGACCGCCAGGTCATGCCGCGTGGTCAGCGCCTTTGCCTTGGCAAGAATGCCATCCGTCTCGCAGTAGAGAACGGCGTCCGTATAGGTGCCACCGGTATCGATGCCCAGGAGGTAATGTCGTGTCACGCGAACTGCCCCGGTTGTTCAGGAGGATCGGCGGAAAGGAATCCGGCTGTTATCGCACGGGAAAAGCGCGCGGCAATAGCTGACAAACGGCAATTTTCGCTCACGAATGCGCTGCCCGGCGAGTGACCCGCATGGCCAGGCCCCCGGCCGGCTGGACTGTCAGTTTCTGCACCGGCCAGGGCCTTGCGCCGCCGGCCGTGTCGAAGCGGAAACGCCGCATGAGAACCGCCAGCGCAATCACAGCCTCCTGCAAGGCGAAGGTGGCGCCGATGCAGACGCGCGGGCCGGCACCGAACGGCAGATACTGGAAGCGCCCGATTTTCTCCCGGTTCTCCGGCAGGAAACGGCGCGGGTCGAACAGGCGCGGGTTCTCCCAATACAGTTCGTGCCGGTGCAGCGTCCATGGCATGATCAGGATGGTGGCACCCTTGCGTATATCGATCGCGGTCCCGTCCGGAGCCTCGAACCGATCCCGCTTCAGCGCCTGGCGATTGATCGACGGTGCCGGCGGATAAAGCCGAAGCGCCTCCTCGAAGGCGGCGCGCACCAGCGGCATGCGCTCAAGCCAGTCGACCGGATCGGCGCCATCCTTGAGCACCGAATCGATTTCCGTCTCCATGGCGGTGCGAATGGTCGGCGAATTGGCGACACAGTAGAGCGTCCAGGCGAGCGCACGGGCCGTCGTCTCGTGGCCGGCGCCGATGAAGGTCAGGATATTGTCCTCGATCTCCTCGGTCGAAAGCCCCTGCGGCCCCTCGACCTCAAGCAGCAAGGTGAGAAAATCGCGGGGCCCGGACTGCGGGTCGCTGGCGATCGCGGCCTTCCGCTTTTCCATCGTCGAGCGTACGAGGGCGCGGAACTTGGCAAGAACCTGCCGTCCGCCAATACGCGTCAGTCGCGGAAGCCAGGCGGGGGCCGCCAGCATGTCGAGGGGATCGATCCGGCCCATGTGGTGCAAGAGGGCGTCCACGTCGGCGGCAACATCCTGGCCCTCCGTCGCGATCTCTCCGGAGAACAGCGTCTCCGACAGGATGAGATAGGTGAGCGCCGTCATGTCGGCAGCGATGTCGCGCACCGTGCCCTCGGCCTCACCGGTCTCAAAGCGCTCGGTGAACTCTTCGCTCTTTGACAACATCTGCCGGGCAAAACCGCGCGCATGCCGCGGTGTAAAGACAGGGGCCATCGCCTTTCGCGAACGCTTCCAGACGTCGCCCTCCGCGGTCAGCAGGCCGTCGCGCAGGATCGGTCGCAGAACCAGCTGGCGCACCTCGTCCATCGCGAAGTTGGCGACATTATCCACCAGCACATGCCGAATCAGGCCCGGATCGTTGACGATGATCGTGGTTCGGCCGAAGAAGCGGGTCTCGATCCACGGCAAGGTGTAGGACGGCACGCCCCACAGCTCGAGCGGATTACGCAGGACGGTGCGGATGATGCCGAGCTTCGACGGCGGGACCGGGCGCGGCAGCGGTGCCGGCGGCTCGAACAGATCGGGGCTTTCCGTGCTTGCCATGGCGCTCTCCTGCGCTGGCCCGTCCAGCCCCGATCGAGGCTCAGAACAGGGTTTTCAGATCGGCCAGCCGGTCATTGACCAGCCAGCCGTAGTAATTCTCCTCCGGCCAGACCGGCGCGCCGCCTGCGGCATTGCGTGCGGCAAGGCTCCTCGCCCGCTGCAGGGAATTGCCGACGTTGAACAGGGTAGCCGTGACCCCGGGGTTCTTGGAGATATCCATGCCGGCGATGGTGCGATAGTCGTCGATGGCCTTGCGCAGCACGCCAGCCATGAAGGCGAGCGAGATGTCGGGGTCCATGATGGCCTTGTAGACACCGGCGGCGTCCGTCTCGTCGAGCTTGGCGATGCCCGATTTCTCCGAAACGAGGTCCGACAGCATCAGCGCGGTCAGCGGATTGATCTGGCCGAGCCCGAAGGTCTGGCCGGCATAGAAGGGCTGGAAGAAGACCGCGCTGAAGCGGTTGTTGGGGAAGGACTTACCTCCCACTCTGCGGCCGCGGAACTTATCTTCCCAGACATCTTCCCGGCAGGACCACAGGGCGTAGGAGTCCTTCTTTTCCGCACAGACGGCAAACTCCGGTCGGGCGACGAAGTCGGCAATGCTCTCCCCGTCATAGGCGAAACGGAAGCTGCTGCCGGCATAGGATGCCGCCTTCACGTAATAGCTCTGCAGGCTGTCATAGGCGTCGACGTTGAAGGTGTGCTCGCCGACGATGGCGCCGACCATGTGGATCGGATCGATGCCGTAGGCGGCGGCCGTCTTGCGGATCTTGGAGCGCAGGCGGTCGTCCGAAGCCAGGAGATCGCGCACCTTGTCATATTTCAGATCAAACGTGGTCTTGCCGGCCTGGGTCCGGCGCACGGAGGCACCGGGGATCGGCGGCTGCTCGGCGTGGCGATTACCCTCGGGAACGACGCGGACCGCTGCCGCCTCAACACCTGCCGGCGCAGCGAGCAGCAGCGCCAGAACGAATGCCCGAGTTAGTCGACCCACGATGCCTTCACTCCACGTTCATTTGGTCATGCCGATGATCTTCGGCAGCCACCCTTACAGAAGCAAGGCCGTGTTTGTCGACCTTGCCCTGCATCGGTGTTGCGGGATTCCTTGGGTTGAGGCCCCCGCTTGGCCTTAAAGGATGTAGCGCGACAGGTCGGCGTCGGCCGCAATCTCCCCGACATGCTCGCGCACATAGTCCGAATCGATCATCACCTGGGATCCGCCACGATCCGGGGCGTTGAACGAGATTTCGTCAAGCACGCGTTCCATCACGGTCTGCAGGCGGCGCGCACCGATGTTCTCGACCGAGGTGTTGAGCTTGACGGCGACATCGGCGAGCGCATCGATCGCATCCTCCGTAAAATCGAGATCGAGTTCTTCGGTCGCCATCAGCGCCTTGTACTGGCGGATCAGGCTGGCCTCGGTCTCGGTGAGGATGCGGCGGAAGTCCTCCTTGGTGAGCGGCTTCAGTTCGACACGGATCGGCAGTCGGCCCTGGAGTTCGGGCAACAGGTCCGAAGGCTTCGAGACGTGGAAGGCGCCGGAGGCGATGAACAGGATATGATCGGTCTTGACCGGCCCGTACTTCGTCGCGACCGTCGTGCCCTCGACGAGCGGCAGCAGGTCGCGCTGCACGCCTTCGCGTGAAACACCGGCCCCCACCCCGCCTTCGCGGGCTGCGATCTTGTCGATCTCGTCGAGGAACACGATGCCGTCGTTCTCGACGGAGCGCACAGCCTCACGCTGGATCACTTCATTGTCGATCAGCTTGTCGGATTCGTCGCGAATCAGGTCCCCGTAGGAGGCCTTGACGGTGGTGCGTACCTTCTTGGTGCGTCCGCCCATCGCCTTTCCGAACATTTCCGACAGGTTGAGGATGCCGACATTGGCACCGGGCATGCCCGGAACCTCGAAGCCCGGCATGCCGCTGCCGGTATCGGCAACCTCAATGTCGATCTCCTTGTCATCCAGTTCGCCCGCGCGCAGCTTCTTGCGGAAGCTGTCGCGGGTAGCCGGCGAGGCGGTGGCGCCAACCAGGGCATCCAGCACGCGTTCCTCGGCGCCGGCATGGGCCTTGGCCTGAACCTCGGCGCGCTTCTTTTCACGTACGAGACCGATGCCGACCTCGACGAGGTCACGGATGATCTGCTCCACGTCGCGGCCGACATAGCCGACCTCGGTGAACTTGGTGGCCTCCACCTTGATGAAGGGCGCGCCGGCAAGCTTTGCCAGGCGGCGGGAGATTTCGGTTTTGCCGACGCCGGTCGGGCCGATCATCAGGATGTTCTTCGGCATGACCTCGTCGCGCAGGCTCTCGTCGAGCTGCTGGCGGCGCCAGCGGTTGCGCAGCGCGATCGCCACGGCACGCTTCGCCTCATGCTGCCCGATGATGAAACGGTCGAGCTCGGATACGATCTCGCGGGGAGAAAAAGTCGTCATATCGCTTGTTCCAGTGGGTCTGAGGATGAGGGTCAGTCGTCGCTGTCGAGCGATTCGACGATGATGTTGTCATTGGTGTAGACGCAAATCTCGGCGGCGATCGCCATGGCCTGGCGGGCGATTTCTTCGGCCGATTTCTCGCTGTCCATCAGGGCCCGGGCAGCCGCAAAGGCGTAGTTGCCACCGGAGCCGATCGCCATGGTGCCATGCTCCGGCTCGAGCACATCGCCATTGCCGGTGATCGCGAGCGTAATCGTCTTGTCGGCGACCAGCATCATGGCCTCGAGATTGCGCAGATACTTGTCGGTGCGCCAGTCCTTGGCGAGTTCGACGGCGGCGCGCATCAGCTGGCCGGGATATTGCTCGAGCTTCTTTTCCAGACGTTCGAGCAGGGTGAAGGCATCCGCGGTCGCGCCGGCAAACCCGGCGACGACATCGCCCTTGCCGATCCGGCGAACCTTGCGGGCATTGCCCTTCATCACGGTTTGGCCGAGGCTGACCTGGCCGTCGCCCGCCATGATGACCTTTCCGCCCTTGCGCACAGTAATAATGGTTGTCATTTCCGCACCTGTTGGCCCGCCTGGCGGGCATTCGATCGGGAGCGCGAAACCGCGCGGTTGATCCCTATGTAAGTTGGCCTCGCGCGAATGCAATCTCGTGACGCATTGCACCAAAGCGGGGCCCGCTTTTGCTGGATATTTAACCGACCGCCTGATATGGAACCGCTTGACCAAGGCATGGAGCAGACCCTTATGGGCGAAACGATGATCCGTCGCACGGGAAGCATTTCCCGCAAAACCAACGAAACCTCCGTTGCGGTTTCCGTCAATCTCGACGGCACCGGTACGGCGAAGATTTCCACGGGCGTCGGCTTTTTCGATCATATGCTCGACCAGCTTTCGCGACATTCGCTCATCGACATGGAGGTCGACGTCAAGGGCGACCTGCACATCGACGATCACCACACTGTCGAGGATACGGGTATTGCCATCGGCCAGGCGATTTCCAAGGCGCTCGGCGACCGGCGCGGCATCACCCGCTATGCATCGATCGATCTGGCCATGGACGAGACGATGACCAAGGCGGCGATCGACGTTTCCGGCCGACCCTTCCTTGTCTGGAACGTTGCCTTCAGCGCGCCGAAGATCGGCACCTTCGACACCGAACTGGTGCGCGAGTTCTTCCAGGCGTTGGCGCAGAATGCCGGCATCACCCTGCATATCCTCAATCATTATGGTGCCAACAACCACCATATCGCGGAGACCTGCTTCAAGGCCGTGGCCCGCGCCCTGCGCACGGCGATCGAGATCGATCCGCGCCAGGCCAGCCGCGTCCCCTCGACCAAGGGCACCCTCGTCTGAAGCCTGCGCAGCCGGACCGGCGGACAGCAGCTTGACCATCGCTTCGCGGCGCTTCGGCCCTTGCCCCATGGCGTCGCATTCAGGAAAGGACGTTCCACGATGCGCGTGGCGATCATCGATTATGGATCCGGAAATCTTCGTTCGGCCACCAAGGCCTTCGAGCGTGCCGCCCGCGAGAGCGGCATCGATGCCGCGATCGAACTTACCGACAAGGCTGATCGTGTGGCCACCGCCGACCGGATTGTGCTGCCGGGCGTCGGCGCCTATGCCGATTGCCGCAGCGGGCTCGATGCCGTTGCCGGCATGCATGAAGCGATTATCGACGTGGTGGAAAACAAGGGCCGTCCCTTTTTTGGCATCTGCGTCGGCATGCAGCTGATGTCCAGCCGCGGCCTGGAAAAGACGATCACGCCGGGCTTCGGCTGGATCAAGGGCGACGTCGTGGAGATGACGCCGAGCGATCCGGCGCTGAAGATCCCGCAGATCGGCTGGAACACGCTCGATCTCAAGCGTCCGCATCCGCTCTTCGACGGCATCAAGACCGGGTCGGACGGCCTGCACGCCTATTTTGTCCATTCCTATCACCTTGCGGCGGAAAATCCGGATGACGTGATCGCGACCACCGATTACGGCGGTCCGATGACTGCCTTTGTCGGTCGCGACAACATGATCGGCGCCCAGTTCCATCCGGAAAAGAGCCAGGCGCTCGGCCTCAGGCTGATCGCCAATTTCCTGTCCTGGAAACCCTGAAGTCTCACGAGTATCGGACCTTCCCCATGATCCTTTTTCCCGCCATCGACCTCAAGGACGGCCAGTGCGTGCGGCTCAAGCTGGGCGACATGGAACAGGCGACCGTCTACAACACTGACCCGGCCGCACAGGCCAAGGCCTTCGAGGATCAGGGTTTCGAGTGGCTGCATGTCGTCGATCTGAACGGCGCCTTTGCCGGTGAAAGCGTCAACGGCGCGGCCGTCGACGCCATCCTGAAGGCGACAAAGAACCCGGTGCAGCTCGGCGGCGGCATTCGCAGCCTCGAGCATATCGCGCGCTGGCTGGACCGCGGTCTCTCCCGCGTCATCCTCGGCACGGTCGCCGTGCGCGACCCGGCGCTGGTGATCGAAGCCTGCCGGCAGTTTCCCGGCAAGATTGCCGTCGGTATCGACGCCAAGGGCGGCAAGGTCGCAGTCGAAGGCTGGGCGGAAGCTTCTGAGCTCGGCGTGATCGAGCTTGCGAAGAAGTTCGAGGGCGCCGGCGTCTCGGCGATCATCTACACCGATATCGATCGCGACGGCATCCTCACCGGCATCAACTGGGAATCGACCCTTGCCCTGGCCGATGCCGTTTCCATTCCGGTCATCGCCTCCGGCGGTCTCGCCTCGCTCGACGATATCCGCCGGATGCTGGAACCCGACGCCGCGAAGCTCGAAGGCGCGATCACCGGCCGCGCGCTCTATGACGGCCGGATCGACCCGGCCGAAGCCCTGGCGCTCATCCACGCCGCCCGCGCCTGAACGAGGACAGACCATGACGCTCAAAGCCCGCGTGATCCCCTGCCTGGACGTCAAGGACGGCCGTGTCGTCAAGGGTGTCAACTTCGTCGATCTCATCGATGCCGGCGACCCGGTCGCGGCGGCGAAGGCCTATGACGCCGCCGGCGCCGACGAATTGTGCTTTCTCGACATCACCGCGTCCTCCGACAATCGCGACACGATCTTCGAGGTGGTCGCGCAGACGGCCGACCACTGTTTCATGCCGCTGACCGTCGGCGGCGGGGTTCGCACCACGGCCGACATCCGCAAGTTGCTGCTCTGCGGCGCCGACAAGGTCTCGATCAATTCGGCAGCGGTGAAGAATCCCGATTTCGTCGCCGAGGCGGCCGACAAGTTCGGCGACCAGTGCATCGTCGTTTCCATTGACGCCAAGAAGGTGTCGGGTGCCGGTGAAGCCGATCGCTGGGAGATCTTCACCCATGGCGGCCGTCAGCCGACCGGCATCGACGCGGTGGAATTCGCCGCCCAGGTCGTCGCGCGCGGCGCCGGCGAACTGCTGGTCACCTCGATGGACCGCGACGGCACCAAGATCGGCTACGACATCGAATTGACCCGGACGATCGCCGATTCGGTGCGTGTGCCGGTGATCGCCTCTGGCGGCGTCGGTACGCTCGACGATCTGGTCGCCGGCATCAAGGAGGGCCACGCAACCGCCGTGCTCGCTGCCTCGATCTTCCACTTCGGCACCTATTCGATCGCAGAGGCCAAGCGGTACATGGCGGATCACGGCATCGCCATGCGGCTGGACTGAGCACGGAGAAAGAGAACGATCATGAGCGATTTCAGCCTCAGCGACCTCGAACGCATCGTCGCCGACCGTGCCAAGGCGCGCCCGGAGGACTCCTGGACGGCAAAGCTGGTGTCCGGCGGGCAGCCGAAGGCAGCCAAGAAACTGGGCGAGGAAGCCGTCGAGACCGTGATTGCGGCCATCAAGGACGACCGCGACAACCTCGTTTACGAGAGTGCCGACCTGATCTATCACCTGATGGTCGTATTGAAAATCGCGGATATCCCGCTTAAAGCGGTGCTCGACGAGCTTCAGCGGCGGACGGGCCAATCAGGCCTCAGCGAGAAGGCCAGCCGGCAGGATCCATGACAACAGCGCCCCGGGAATCCGAAACGCCAGAAATGCTCGATCACTTCCAGGCAAATGGCTATTCGCCCTATCTGTTCTTCAATTCTGAAGAATGGTCCCATTTCCGGGCCGATACCCCGCTGACCCTGACCGCCGACGAACTGAAGCGCCTGCGCTCGATCGACGACCCGATCGATCTCGATGAGGTGCGGCGGATCTATCTTTCGCTGTCGCGGCTTTTGTCGGCGCATGTCGAATCCTCGCAGCTCCTGTTTCAGCAGCGCAGCCGGTTCCTGAGCACGGCAGGCGTTTCCAAGACCCCGTTCGTCATCGGCATTGCCGGTTCGGTGGCCGTGGGCAAGTCGACGACCGCTCGCATTCTCAAGGAGCTCCTTGCGCGCTGGCCGTCGAGCCCGAAGGTCGACCTCGTGACGACGGACGGTTTTCTCTATCCCAACGCCCATCTGGTCCGGCACAACATCCTGAACCGCAAGGGTTTTCCGGAAAGCTACGACATCGGCGCGCTGCTGCGCTTCCTCTCAGCAATCAAGGCGGGGCTGCCGAACGTCAAGGCGCCGGGCTATTCGCACCTGACCTATGACGTGCTTCCGAACGAGTACAAGGTCGTGGACCGGCCCGACATCCTGATCTTCGAAGGCATCAATGTGCTGCAGTCGCGCGACCTGCCGGCCGACGGCAAGATCGTTCCGATCGTTTCGGACTTCTTCGACTTCTCGATCTATATCGACGCCGACGAGAACCTCATCCATCGCTGGTATGTCGACCGCTTCATGAAGCTCAGGCAGACCGCCTTCCGCGATCCGAACTCCTACTTCAACCGCTATGCCACGATCAGCGAAGGCGATGCGCTGAAGATCGCCGAGGATCTCTGGGCCAATATCAACCTGAAGAACCTGCGCGAGAACATCCTGCCCACCCGGCCGCGCGCCGACCTGATCCTGCGCAAGGGAGACAATCATCTGGTCGAACAGGTGGCCTTGAGAAAATTGTAGGCGATCGATCGTCGGCTGTCTTCTAGACAGCAGACTATGCATTCTCTTGCCGTTCAGGGATTGACGCGCCGGAGCGTCAGGTTGATCCGTCCACCGTTCTTCAGCAGGGTCGACGTGGCTGGATAGATCCGGTCGACGCCATGGAAGCACAGGCGCCCTGCCCCGCCGATGACAAAGACATCGCCGCTCGACAGCTTCAGCGACATGGTCGGGTCCTTGCGGTTCGTGCCGCCGACGCGAAAGAGGCAGGCATTGCCCAGTGACACCGAGAGAACCGGCGCGTCCAAATCCCTCTCGTCCCGATCCTGATGCAGGCCCATGCGGGCGCTGTCATCGTAGAAATTGACCAGACAGGCCTCCGGTGCCCTGGAGCATCCGGAAACCTTGTCCCAGATCTCAAGCAGCATGTCCGGAATGGGTGGCCAGGGCTGGCCCGTCACCGGATGCGTCGCCTGATAGCGATAGCCGCGTTCCTTGTCGGTCACCCAGCCGAGCGGCCCGCAATTGGTCATGCGAACCGACATCTCCTTTCCCGTGCCGGGCATGGTCGGGACGAAGAGCGGCGCCTCCGCGACGATATCCCGGATTGCCTGGATAAGCCGTTCCTGATCGGCCCTGTCGATGAAATCGGGCAGGTAACGCAGGCCTTCCGGCAGGGTACGCTTGGCTTTTTCCGGCATGGGCGACCGGTGGCCGAGATCGGCCACCGCCTCTAGGACAGCTTCACTCGGCAAGATCGGGGATACGCAGCACCTGCCCGGGATAGATCTTGTCGGGGTGGGTCAGCATCGGCTTGTTCGCCTCGAAGATCACCGTGTGCTTGGCACCATGAGCCTTGCCGTAATGCGCTTCGGCGATCTTCCAGAGATTGTCGCCCTTCTTGACGGTGTAAAAGACCGGCTCCTTGGGTGCGACGGGCGCAGCCTCCGGCGTTTCGGCGATCTTCAGCTCGCCGGCCTCGACCTTGGAAATGCCCAGCGTATTGCCGACGGCAATGACTGCCTTCTCGAAGGCCGACTGATCCTTGACCGTTCCCTTCAGCACGACCTTGTCTTCAACGACGGCCACCTCGACCTTTTCAGTCCCGAGATCATGCGAGGCGAGTTCCTTCTCGACCGCTTCCGCGTCCGGTGCCTCGTCATCGCCGCCGATGCCAAGCTTCTTGCCTGCACTCTTGATGAAGCTAAACAAACCCATGGGATATCCTCTTCTCATCGCGTTCGGCTCAGCTGAGCCCAGGGCGCAGCAAAACACAAGCGGATATCTAAAATATGTCGTGCTGTATTAGGTCGCAGTCGGGCGATGTTAGTCGCCGCCGGGCCGGCCGCGCATCTTCTTGATCTCCGAGCGTCCCGATTTTTCTTTCAGCCGGCGCTCGACCGAGCCCTTGGTCGGCTTGGTCTTCTTGCGCGGCGGCGGTGGCGGCGCAGCGGCGGCAAGGATCAGTTCCTTGAGGCGCTCGCGTGCGTCTTCGCGATTGCGTTCCTGGCTGCGGAACCGGTTTGCTTCAATCATCAGCACGCCCTCTTTCGAGGCGCGGCGACCGGCGAGCTTCAGGGCGTTTTCCTTGACACGCTCCGTGAGCGCCGGCGAACCGGCAATGTTGAAGAACAGCTGGACGGCCGTCGACACCTTGTTGACGTTCTGTCCGCCCGCGCCGCCGGACAGCACGAACTGCTCCGTCAGCTCCCAGCCGGCAATGGTGATGCGGTTGTTGATGACGAGTGCGTCGCTGGCCATGTTCGGTCTCCGTCTCGCTCTATTTCACATTCGATCGAAGCGGAAAACAAGAAACCCGGCGGATTGCTCCGCCGGGTTCGATTGGGGTCCGGAGGTCCGGCTTATTCCGCAGCGATATTCGCGTTCGGAGCCGCCGCCCGGACGGTGTGATCGACGTGATCCTCGAACTTGGCGAAGTTGGTGATGAACATCGCCACCAGCTTCTTGGCCTGGGCATCGTATTCCGATGCATCCGACCAGGTCGAACGGGGATCGAGGATCTTCTGGTCGACACCTTCGACAGCAACCGGAACCGCAAAGCCGAAATGCGGATCGATGCGGGTTTCGGCCTTCTTCAGCTCACCGTTCAGGGCGCCGGCGAGCAGCGCGCGGGTGGCCTTGATCGGCATGCGGTGACCGATGCCATAGGCGCCACCGGTCCAGCCGGTGTTGACCAGCCAGCAGTCGACATTGTGCTTGGCGATCAGGTCGCGCAGCAGATTGCCGTACTCGGCCGGATGGCGCGGCATGAAGGGGGCGCCGAAGCAGGTCGAGAAGGTCGCTTCCGGCTCGGTCACGCCCTTTTCCGTGCCGGCAACCTTGGCGGTGTAACCGGACAGAAAGTGGTACATGGCCTGTTCCGGGGTCAGGCGGGCGATCGGCGGCAGAACACCGAAGGCATCGGCGGTAAGCATGATGATCGTCTTCGGATGGCCAGCGCGACCCGTTTCCGATGCATTCGGAATGAAGTGCAGCGGATAGGCGCAACGGGTGTTTTCGGTGCGCGAGGCGTCGTTGAAGTCCGGTACGCCGGCATCATCCAGCACGACGTTCTCGAGAACGGTGCCGAAGCGCTTGGTGGTGGCGTAGATTTCCGGCTCGGCTTCGGCCGAAAGGCGGATGGTCTTGGCGTAGCAGCCACCTTCGAAGTTGAAGATGCCGTCCTCGCCCCAGCCGTGCTCATCGTCGCCGATCAGCGTGCGGCTCGGGTCGGCCGACAGCGTCGTCTTGCCGGTGCCCGACAGGCCGAAGAAGACGGCGGCGTCGCCGGCCGGACCGACATTGGCCGAGCAGTGCATCGGCATGACGCCCTTCGGCGGCAGCATGTAGTTGAGCGCGGTGAAAACCGACTTCTTCATTTCGCCGGCGTAGGAGGTACCGCCGATCAGAACGATGCCATTGGTGAAGTCGCAGGCGATAACCGTTTCGGTCCGGCAGCCGTGGCGGGCCGGGTCAGCACGGAAGGTCGGCAGGTTGATGATGGTCAGCTTCGGCTGGAAACCGGCGAGCTTGGAGCGCTCGGGACGGATCAGCAGATTGCGGATGAACAGCGAATGCCAGGCCAGCTCGGTGACGACGCGGGTCGGCAGTTCGTTTTCGGCATCGGCGCCGCCGATCAGGTCCTGCACGAACAGTTCCTTGCCGGCCGCATGGGCCAGCATGTCCTTGTGCAGAATGCCGAAATGCTCCGGCGACATCGGCTTGTTGTTGTCCCACCAGATCTGGTCGTCGGTGTGGTTGTCGCGGACAATGAACTTGTCCTTGGCCGAGCGGCCCGTGTGCTGCCCGGTCACCGCGCAGAGCGCGCCGTCGGCGGTCAGCACGGCTTCTTTGCGGCGAATCGCCTCCTCATAGAGGTCGCGCTCACGGAAGTTGTAGTAGATGCGAGCCGCATCACCCAAACCGATCGCTGCTACCCCTACGAGGGGATTATTTACACCAAGCTCCTCCATGAGCGCGCATCCTCTATATTAGAAACGGTGACGTTGGATTTTCGGGAACCTAGTGTCCGAGTTTTCAAAACGCAATAAGCAAACCGCAAAATCAATCAATAATTTCAAATATTTAATCGATTTAAATGAAATTATGGATTTTTAAATCGGTTTGCATGGACGCCCTTCGGTTGCCGCTTGCGCAGAATACACCCGATTTGTCGCGATGCCGGGACGCTGGCCCTTTATCTTTGCCACAATTTGTTCCACCTTTATCCCCATTAAGCGCGGCCAACGATGCCTAACCTGGGCTGGGACATACCAGGAGCCGCGCTTCATGATGACGGAGACGAACACTATGCAGACGATCGCGCTCGTTGACGACGACCGCAATATTCTCACTTCCGTGTCGATCGCGCTGGAAGCCGAAGGATACAAGGTCGAAACCTATACCGACGGCGCCTCCGCGCTCGACGGTTTGCTGGCACGTCCGCCGCATCTGGCCATCTTCGACATCAAGATGCCGCGCATGGACGGAATGGAGCTGCTTCGGCGGCTGCGACAGAAGTCCGACCTGCCGGTGATCTTTCTGACCTCGAAGGACGAGGAGATCGACGAGCTGTTCGGGCTGAAGATGGGCGCCGACGACTTCATCACCAAGCCGTTCTCGCAGCGCCTTCTGGTCGAGCGCGTCAAGGCCATCCTGCGCCGCGCAGCAAGCCGCGAGACGCTGGCGGCCGGCGGGACCGCCAAGACCGGCGCCGAACAGCAGGCCCGCACGCTGGAGCGCGGCCAGCTGGTCATGGACCAGGAACGCCACACCTGCACCTGGAAGGGCGATCCGGTCACCCTGACGGTGACCGAGTTCCTGATCCTGCAGTCGCTGGCGCAACGGCCGGGCGTGGTCAAGAGCCGTGACGCGCTGATGGATGCCGCCTATGACGAGCAGGTCTATGTTGACGACCGCACGATCGACAGCCACATCAAGCGCCTGCGCAAGAAGTTCAAGATGGTCGATACCGACTTCGACATGATTGAAACGCTCTACGGAGTGGGCTACCGCTTCCGCGAAGCGGCGTAAGCCGCAGGGTATCGAACAGGGCCGGCCTGGCAAAAGGGTAAAGATTGGTCAAGCGCGTTTCAGACGGGGCGATCGACGAACTGGACAGCCTGACCGAGCAGCGCCGTTTCCCGGTTCACCCCTTCACGCTCGTGCGTCGGATCTTCGGGCACGCGCTGTTCTCCAGCCTGACGCGCCGGATCGTCTTCTTCAACCTCGCGGCGCTGATCGTGCTGGTCGGCGGGATCATGTATCTCAATCAGTTTCGCGAGGGACTGATCGACGCCCGCGTCGAAAGCCTGCTGACCCAGGGCGAGATCATTGCCGGTGCGATTTCCGCCTCGGCCTCCGTCGACACCAATTCGATCACGATCGATCCGCAAAAGCTGCTCGAGCTGCAGGCCGGCCAGAGCATCACCCCCGTTCCGAACGACGAGGACCTCGAGTTTCCGATCAATCCGGAACGCGTAGCGCCCGTGCTCCGGCGGTTGATCTCGCCGACGCGGACCCGGGCGCGGCTGTTCGACGCCGATGCCAACCTGCTGCTCGATTCGCGCCATCTCTACTCCCGCGGCCAGGTCCTGCGCTTCGATCTGCCGCCGGTCGAAAACGAGAACTCGAGCGTCACCGACTGGATCGCCCGCCTGTTCAACATGGCCCTGCAGCCCTCGAACCTTCCGGTCTATAAGGAAGCGCCCGGCGGCGACGGCTCCATCTACCCGGAAGTGATGAATGCGCTGACCGGCGTTCGCGGCGCCGTGGTCCGCGTGACCGACCAGAGCGAGCTGATCGTCTCGGTCGCCGTTCCCGTCCAGCGCTTCCGCGCCGTGCTCGGCGTGCTGCTGCTCTCCACCCAGGCCGGCGACATCGACAAGATCGTCCATGCCGAGCGGCTGGCGATCCTGCGCGTCTTCGGCGTCGCGGCACTGGTCAACATTGTCGTGTCGCTGCTTCTGTCCTCGACGATCGCCAATCCGCTGCGCCGCCTTGCCGCCGCCGCCATCAGGGTTCGGCGCGGCGCCAAGGAGCGCGAGGAGATCCCGGATTTCTCCGCCCGTCAGGACGAAATCGGCAATCTTTCCGTCGCGCTTCGCGAGATGACCAACGCGCTTTACGACCGCATCGACGCCATCGAAAGCTTCGCCGCCGACGTCAGCCACGAGCTGAAGAACCCGCTGACCTCGCTGCGCAGCGCCGTGGAAACCCTGCCGCTGGCCAAGAACGACCAGTCGCGGCAGCGGCTGATGGACGTGATCCAGCACGACGTGCGCCGCCTCGACCGCCTGATCAGCGACATTTCCGACGCCTCGCGTCTCGATGCCGAGCTCGCGCGCCACGACGCCAAGCCGGTCGATCTCGAAGTGCTGCTGTCCAGCCTGGTCGACGTTTCCCGCCAGATCCGCAATTCCAAGAAGCCGGTCGAGCTCGACTACATCATCGACCAGAAGCCGGGAACCAAGGCCCGCTTCGTTGTGTCCGGCCACGACCTGCGCCTCGGCCAGATCGTCACCAACCTGATCGAGAACGCCCGATCCTTCGTTCCTGAGGTCGGCGGCAAGATCACGGTCAAGCTGTCGCGCACCCGCGGGCGCTGCCTCGTCCAGATCGAGGACAATGGGCCCGGGATCCAGGCCGAGGATATCGACCGCATCTTCGAGCGCTTCTACACCGACCGGCCGGAAGGCGAGAGCTTTGGCCAGAATTCCGGCCTCGGTCTGTCCATCAGCCGGCAGATTGCCGAAGCCCATGGCGGTACGTTGCGGGCGGAAAACATCATCGACCCCGACAGCGGTCGCATTCTCGGTGCACGCTTCATCCTGGCCCTGCCGGTCGAGGCGGCGTCTTGACCCCTCGGCCCGCCAACATCCACGGCACGGCGATTGTGGTCGGCACCACCGGCCTTCTCTTCCTCGGTCCGTCGGGTGCAGGCAAGTCGTCGCTGGCCTTCCACTGCCTGAGCGAGGCCAGGATGCACGGTCAGTTCGCCGCGCTCGTGGCGGATGACCAGGTCTTCATCTCGGTCTTCGGCGCCCATGTCGTCGCGTGCCGCCCCGAGACGATCCGTGACCGGATCGAGCTGCGCTACGGCGGTATCGCATGCGTCGACAGCATTCCGCGCGCCCGGCTGGACTATGCAGTCGTACCGGTCGATCCTGCGACGGCCGACCGTTTGCCGGAGCATCGCCGGCCGGTCAGTCTGTTTGACGAGATCTCATTGCCGGGCATCCACCTGCCCCTCGATCAACGCCTGCCGTTTTCCTTCTTAAATGCGCTGATCGCATCCTGAACGGCCTCTCCTTCGTCGAATCCCGTGCAGTTTGCGCTTGAACTTCGGATTTTCATCGCCAAGATGGCGTCCCATCGATGGACGAAGTACCTGCGTTGCGTTATCTCCGCCATCTGTCTGCGCAGGCAAGGGGTAATAGAAGAATGATCGGACTTGTGCTTGTCACCCATGGCAAGCTGGCTGAAGAATTTCAGCATGCTGTCGAGCATGTCGTCGGCCCACAGAAATTCATCGAAACCGTCTGCATCGGCCCGGATGACGACATGGACCAGCGCCGCCAGGACATCCTGGATGCCGTGATGCGCTCGGATGATGGACATGGCGTAATCATTCTTACCGACATGTTCGGCGGCACGCCCTCCAATCTCGCCATCTCCGTGATGAACACCGGCCGGATCGAAGTCATCGCCGGGGTCAATCTGCCCATGCTGATCAAGCTTGCCGGCATACGCGGCGAAAACAACATGGAAAAGGCGCTTGTCGACGCCTCCGAAGCGGGCCGCAAGTACATCAATGTCGCCAGCCGCGTGCTCAGCGGCAAGTGATCGAGAGCGCCTTCATGCCGAATTCCAGGGAACTGCTGATCATCAACAAGCGCGGCCTGCACGCCCGCGCCTCTGCCAAGTTCGTCCAGACGGTGAGCGGCTTCGATGCCATCGTCCAGGTGACGAAGGACGGCACCACGGTCGGCGGCACCTCGATCATGGGCCTGATGATGCTGGCGGCAAGCCCCGGCTGCACCATCACGGTCAGCGCCAGCGGCAATCAGGCCGCCGAGGTTCTGTCAGCGCTCGAAGCGCTGGTGGCGGACCGGTTCGGCGAGGAAGCATAACCGCCGCTTAATCATATAAAGACATAAAGACTTCTTTATGTCTCCTTGCCTTCAGCGCCGATCCCTGCTAAACGCGGGGACAGAAACCCGTCTTTTGCAGAGGGGTCGAAAATGGTGCATGCCTGGACGACATCCGACCCGGCCTTCACCGTCATCCTAGCCGGGAGCGCTTCATGACCGCACACAACGACTATATCGTCGCAGACATTGGCCTTGCCGAATTCGGCCGCAAGGAAATCGAGATCGCCGAAACCGAAATGCCCGGCCTGATGTCGTGCCGCGCCGAATTTGGTGAAAGCAAGCCGCTCAAGGGCGCGCGCATCACCGGCTCGCTGCACATGACCATCCAGACCGCCGTACTGATCGAGACGCTGGTCGCGCTTGGCGCAGACGTCCGCTGGGCGTCGTGCAACATTTTCTCGACCCAGGACCATGCCGCCGCCGCCATCGCCGCCGCGGGTATCCCGGTCTTCGCCATCAAGGGCGAATCCCTGACCGACTACTGGGAATACACCGACAAGATCTTCCAGTGGCGCGACGGCGGCCTGTCGAACATGATCCTCGACGACGGCGGTGACGCGACCATGTACATCCTGCTCGGCGCCCGCGCCGAAGCCGGTGAAGATGTTCTCTCCAATCCGGGCTCGGAAGAAGAAGAGATCCTGTTTGCGCAGATCAAGAAGCGTCTACAGGCTTCCCCGGGCTGGTTCACCAAGCAGCGCGATGCCATCAAGGGTGTGACCGAAGAGACCACCACCGGCGTGCACCGCCTCTATGAACTGGCCAAGAAGGGCCTGCTGCCGTTCCCGGCCATCAACGTCAACGATTCCGTCACCAAGTCGAAATTCGACAACAAGTATGGCTGCAAGGAATCGCTGGTCGACGGCATCCGCCGCGGCACCGACGTCATGATGGCCGGCAAGGTTGCCGTCGTGTGCGGCTATGGCGACGTCGGCAAGGGTTCGGCGGCTTCGTTGCGTGGCGCCGGCGCCCGCGTCAAGGTTACGGAAGTCGATCCGATCTGCGCCCTGCAGGCTGCCATGGACGGTTTCGAAGTGGTCACCCTCGAAGACGTCGTCTCGAGCGCCGACATCTTCATCACCACCACCGGCAACCGCGACGTCATCCGCATCGAGCACATGCGCGAGATGAAGGACATGGCGATCGTCGGCAATATCGGCCACTTCGACAACGAGATCCAGGTTTCGGCACTGCGCAATCTCAAGTGGACCAACATCAAGCCGCAGGTCGACATGGTCGAGTTCCCGAAGGGCAACCGCATGATCCTGCTCTCGGAAGGCCGCCTGCTCAACCTCGGCAACGCGACGGGCCATCCGTCTTTCGTGATGTCGGCCTCGTTCACCAACCAGGTTCTGGGCCAGATCGAGCTGTTCACCAAGACCGATGAATACAAGCCGGGCGTCTATGTCCTGCCCAAGCACCTCGACGAGAAGGTCGCTCGCCTGCATCTCGAAAAGCTCGGCGTGAAGCTGACGACCCTTTCGGAAGAACAGGCCGCCTATATTGGCGTCACGCCGCAGGGTCCGTTCAAGGCCGACCACTACCGCTATTGATATTCTTCAGGATATCCACCAAATCTAGTGGCCGCAGCCTTGACAAAGGCTGCGGTTTCTTTTTTGGGCCCTACCCTTCCCGCTCATTCCCTTAGGCAGTATTGTTTTAGAACTTGATTCGTGGCGCGCCCATCAGGTGCGTCGGCGAAATCGGATGTCTTGTCGACGATGCGGCACATAGGACGGAGACAGACCGAGGATGTCGGTACATAAATGCGGCCCGCTGACGCGGGAAACGGCGGCGATGGATAACGGGGCCTCGCGGCGGCGGATTTCGGATTCCGAAGCGACAGAGACGCGCCGGGGAAGACTGGGACGCAGCCTGCTGCCCGGCCTGTGGAAGGCGTGCATGGGCGGTACCGTCCTGACGGGTCTGTTGGCGCCCGGCCTTGCCCGTTCCCAGTCCGCCGTCCCACCGGCAGAAAAGCTCTTCACCTCCGTCGAAATGGTCGGCTATGCCGTCGTGCTTGGCATTCTGTCCGCGGCCATGCTCTCGGCCGGATGGCTGATCCGCCAGCGCAGCCGGCTGGAGGCCGAAGGCGCCGAGATGCGTTCCGCCCTCTCCGATGCCAATCAACGGATTTCCCGCTATCAGGCGCTGATCGCCGACAAGAACCGCCGGATCGTCATCTGGGACGGCCAGAACGGCAAGCCGGAATTCTTAGGACAGCTGCCCGCAGAAACCGGCGCGCCGCAGACCGACGGCGAATTCCTGGCCTTCGGCCGCTGGCTGAAGCCGTCTTCGGCGAGCGAACTGGAAAAGGCCATCGAAGCGCTTCGTTTCCGCGCCGAGAGCTTCGACGTCATCATCGAAACCCAGCGCGGCGAGGTCGTCGAGGTCCAGGGACGCCTTTCCGGGGGCAGGGCCTTCGCCCGGTTCGTGGCGCTGAACAATCTGCGCGCCGAACTTGCCGAGCTCAAGATCGAGCGCAACCGGCTGCGCAGTTCCATTGCCACCTTCGAATCTCTGCTCGATGCGATCGAGCAGCCCGTCTGGCGGCGCGATACCGAAGGTCGTCTGGTCTGGGTCAACCAGGCCTATAGCGAAGCGGTCGAGGCGGGTTCACCCGACCAGGCCGTGCGCGAGGCGCGGGAAATCCTGTCCAGCATCAGCCGCGAGAAGATTCGCGCGAGCGCGACGCCGGAATCCCCCTTCCACGACGTGGTCTCCACCGCCGTTCGCGGCAAGCGCACCTTCTTCGACGTCGTCGACATTCGCGAGCCCTCGGGCTCCTGCGGCATGGCGGTCGATGTCTCCGGCGAGGAAGCGCTGCGCGAAGAGCTGGCCCGGACCCTCAAGAGCCACGCCGAAACGCTGGAGCATCTGGAAACGCCGGTTGCCATTTTCGATCGCGACCGCCGCCTGCAATTCTTCAATCAGCCCTTCCAGCGCCTCTGGGATCTGGAGCCGGCCTTCCTTGAATCGCACCCCGACCACGGCGAACTGCTCGACCGGCTGCGTTCGGCGCGCAAGCTGCCCGAGCAGTTGAGCTGGAAGGCCTGGAAGGAGAACTCGCTCGCCGTCTATCGTTCGCTGGAAACCCAGACCGATCTGTGGCACCTGCCCAACGGGCAGACGCTGCGCATCATCGCCTCGGCGCATCCGCAGGGTGGCGCGACCTGGGTGTTCGAGAACGTCACGGCGCAATTCGATCTGGAGAGCCGGTACAATACGCTGCTGCGGGTCCGCGGCGAAACGATCGACCATCTGTCCGAAGGCGTTGCGGTGTTCGGTCCGGACGGCCGGATCGAACTCTCCAACCCGGCCTTCCGGGCGCTTTGGGGCATTACCGAGGCCGACGCCAAGCCGGGCACGCACATCAAGGCGATCGAGGCGGCCTGCGCCCCGTCCTATGACGGCGTGGACGGCTGGAAGGCCTTTGCCAAGATGATCACCAGCTTCGAGGACGAACGTCCGTCAAGCCAGGGCACGCTTGAGCTCTATTCGCGACTTGTGCTCGACTACGCCGTGACCCCGCTGCCGAACGCGCAGACCATGCTGACCTTCGTCAACAAGACCGACAGCGTTCTTGCCGAGCGGGCGCTCAAGGAAAAGAACGAGGCGCTGCGCAAGGCGGACGAGCTGAAGAACGATTTCGTCCAGCACGTCTCCTACGAGCTGCGCTCGCCGCTGACCAACATCATCGGCTTCACCGATCTCCTGAAGACGCCGGCAATCGGACCGCTCAACGAACGGCAGGCGGAATATATCGACCATATCTCCACCTCGTCGTCCGTACTCTTGACCATCGTCAACGATATTCTCGATCTCGCGACCGTCGATGCCGGCATCATGCGCCTCGACTACACCGAGATCGATCTCAACGACCTGCTCGACGACGTGTCGATGCAGATGACCGACCGGCTGCAAGAGGGCAATGTCTCGCTGGAGATTGCGGCGTCTGCGCATCTCGGCCACATCGTTGCCGACCAGCAGCGGCTGAAGCAGATCCTCATCAAGATCCTGACCAATGCCGTTAATTTTGCGCCGGAGGGGTCGTCGATCGAGCTGAAATGCTGGCGTGAGGATGCCGACTTCGTCTTCACCGTCCATGACAATGGCTGCGGCATGACCAAGGACATGCTGGCGACCGTCTTCAATCGCTTCTCGACCAATGCCAAGAGCGGAAAGCGCAGCGGTGCCGGCCTCGGTCTCTCGATCGTCGAAAGCTTCGTCAACCTGCACAATGGCACCGTGTCGATCGACAGCGAGCCGGGTCGCGGGACCACGGTCGCCTGCCGCATTCCCTCCGCCGCCGAACCGCAAGCCATCGCCGCCGCCGAATGACCGACACGCAACCGAGCCTTTCGCTGCAGCTCGCCGCCGAGGCGGACACGGTCCGTCTGGGCGAGGAACTGGCGCTGGTGGTCAAACCCGGCGATTGCATCGCGCTTTGGGGCGATCTCGGGGCTGGCAAATCGACGCTGTCGCGCGCGCTCCTGCGCGCCATGGCCGACGATGATGCGCTTGAAGTTCCAAGCCCGACCTTTACCCTGGTCCAGAACTACGATCTTCGGCTCACGGTCGCGCATTTCGACCTCTATCGTCTCTCCGATCCGGCCGAACTCGAAGAGATCGGTTTTGCCGATGCGCTCGATAACGGCGTCTGCCTCGTCGAATGGCCGGACAAGGCGGGCGACAGCCTGCCGCGCCAGCGGATCGACATTGACTTTGCCTTCGACGCCGATGGCGGGCGCACGGTCAGGATCTCGGCACCGGCGCCAAAGCTCGCGCGTCTTCAACGGGTGCTGTCGATCCGAGGCTTCCTCGACGCAAACGGCTATGCCGGCGCACGGCGGCGCCACCTCACGGGCGACGCCTCGACGCGCGCCTACGAATACATCTATCCCGCCGACGGCCGCACCCGGCGCATCCTGATGGACGCGCCCCGCCAGCCCGACGGGCCACCGATTCGCGATGGCAAGCCCTATTCGCAGATCGCCCATCTCGCCGAAGACGTCTATCCCTTCGTCGCGATCGACGGGGCGCTGCGCGCCCGCGGCTTTGCCGCCCCGGAAATCTTCGAGCGCGATTGCGAGGCCGGCCTTCTGGTGATCGAGGATCTCGGTCCCGACACGGTGTTCGATGAAGACGGCAAGCCGATTGCGGAGCGCTATCGCGCCGGCGTTGCGTGTCTGGCTGCCCTGCATGCGACCCGCTTCGACCGCGCCATCGAGATCGAACCGGGCCGCGTCCACCACATCCCCGATTACGACCGGACCGCCATGAAGATGGAGGCCGAGCTCCTGATCGACTGGCATCTGCCGTGGAAACGCAACGGCGCATTGGCGACCGAGGACGAGCGGGCCGAGTATCTGTCGATCTGGGATGCCCTCATCGATGAGCTCGACACCGCCGAGAAAACGCTGGTGCTGCGCGATTTCCACTCGCCAAACATCATCTGGCGAAGCGAGCAGCAGGGCATCCAGCGGGTCGGCCTGATCGACTTCCAGGACGCGATGATCGGGCCCTCGGCCTATGATCTCGTGTCGATCGTCCAGGATGCCCGCGTCACGGTCGAGCGTCCGCTCGTCGACCGGCTGATGGCCGACTATCTGGCGCTGCGCCGTCAGGAAGGCTCGTTTGACGAGGCAGGCTTCCTCAAGGCCTGGGCGATCATGTCGGCACAGCGCGCCTGCAAGCTGAACGGGCTCTGGGTGCGGCTGATGAAGCGCGATCACAAGCCCGGCTACATGAGGCACATGCCACGGACCCTCTGGCACCTCTCTGTCGCCTTTGAGCACGAGGCGCTTGCCCCCTTGCGCGACTGGTGCGCGCGGGTTGGAATCGGCGAGACCGAATCACTTCCGCAGGCAAAATGAAGATCACCCACGCCATGGTGCTCGCAGCCGGGCTCGGCACCCGGATGCGTCCGATTACCAACAGCATGCCGAAGCCGCTGGTACGCATCGCCGGCCGGCCGATGATCGATTACGTGCTCGATACGCTTGCCGCGGTAGGCGTCGAACAGGTGGTGGTCAACGTGCACCATTTCGCCGAGCAGATGGAGGCCCATCTCGCAGGCCGCGGCGATCTGGATATCCTGATCTCGGACGAGCGCGCGGAACTGATGAATTCCGGCGGCGGACTGGTCAAGGGATTGAAACGGCTCGACCGCTCACCCGTCTTCGTGATGAATGCGGATCTGTTCTGGATCGCCGAAGAGAAGGGTGACCGTTCCAACCTTGCGCGCCTCGCCGAGGCCTTCGACCCGGCGCGCATGGACATGATCCTGCTCTGCGTCCCGCTGGAGCGCACAACCGGTCACAACGGCAAGAAAGACTTCTCGCTTGGCAGCGACGGTCGGCTGAAGCGTTACGAGGACGGCGATCCCGATCCGGTGGTCTATGCCGGCGCCATCGCTCTCCTGCCGGAACTGTTCGACGACGCACCGACGGACGCCTTCAACCTCAATATCTATTTCGATCGCGCGATCGCCAGCGGGCGGCTCTGCGGGATCGAAATGTCGGGACAATGGCTGACCGTCGGCACGCCGGACGCCATCGGCGAGGCCGAAGAAACGATCCGGCGTTTCGCTCCTACCGCCGGAAACGGAGCCTGAGACATGGCACGGGCGCACCAACCGCGTGTCCTGACGATACCGGCGGGGCTGCCCTTCCTCAAGCTTCTCGCAGCCCGGCTGATCGACGGCACGCTCGCTCCCGGCTATCGCTATGACACCGCCGATCCGCTGTCGCTGTCCAAGGTGACGATCCTGGTACCAACGCGGCGCGCCGCCCGCGTGCTGCGTTCCGAATTCGTCGACCTGCTCGGCGGGCGCGCCGCGATCCTGCCGATCATCCGTCCGCTCGGAGAGACGGAAGAGGACGGCGCCTTTTTCGAGGCCGACGCACCGACGCTGCTCGACCTCGCGCCCCCGGTCAGCGGCACTGTCATGCTGCTCGAACTGGCGCGGCTGATCCTTGCCTGGCGCAACCAATTGCCCGCCATCGTCCGCAGCATTCATGCCGATACGCCACTGGTGGCGCCGGCGAGCCCGGCCGATGCGGTCTGGCTGGCCCGCGCGCTCGGGGAGTTGATCGATGCGGTGGAAACCGAAGGCCGCGACTGGGCCGATCTGGTCAAGCTCGACGTGCGCGACTTCGCCTCATGGTGGCAGCTGACCGTGGAGTTCCTGAAGATCGCAACGGCCTTCTGGCCGGCCCGCCTGGAAGAACTCATGCGCTCCTCGCCTGCCCGGCATCGCGACGCCGTGCTGAAGGCCGAGGCCCAGCGCCTTTCGAGCCTCAAGGACGGCGCGCCGATCATCGTCGCCGGCTCAACGGGCTCGATCCCGGCAGCGGCGGACCTGATCGCCGCCATTGCCGCTCGGCGCGACGGCGTTGTCGTCCTTCCCGGTCTCGACACCACGATACCACCCGAAGACTGGCTGAAGGTCGGTCTCGAACCGGAACCCGGCCGACCGGCGGAACCGGCAAGCCGTGGACATCCTCAATATGGCCTGTTCCGGCTTCTGAAGCACCTGAAGATCGATCGCAGCGAGGTCGAGCCGCTCGGCACAGCGGATGATGTGCTTGCCGACCGCGCCGAAATCCTGTCGCGCGCGCTGGCACCCGCTGCCTCAACCGATGGCTGGCAGGCCTGGCGGGCGGGCTTCGGCGACGAGCGGCTGCACCGCGCCTTTGCCGAGGTGACGCTGATCGAAGCGGCCAATGAGCGGGAGGAGGCCACCGCGATCGCCATTGCCTTGCGTCTCGCGCTGGAAGAACCTGGCGCAGATGGTGGCGAGAGCCGCGTCGCACTGATCACGCCGGATCGGGCGCTGGCGCGGCGGGTGACGGCGGAACTGGCGCGCTTCGGCATCATCGCCGACGATTCCGCCGGCACGCCCTTCAGCGCGACCCAGCAGGGTATCCTGACCCAGCTTCTGCTCGAAGCGACGCTGCGTCCGGGCGATCCGGTGCCGCTGGTCTCCGTCCTGAAACATCCGCTGGCGCGCTTCAGCCTCGGCTTGGACGCTTATCGCACAGCCGCCGATGCACTCGAGGTGATCGCGCTTCGCGGCGGTGTACAGATGGTCGATCTCAGCACGCTGCCTCAGCTGGTGGAGCAGAGGCTCGCCGAGCACGCAGTCGACCGCCATCCGCCGCAATGGCGCCTGTCGCTTCAACCGGAAGCAATCGAAGGCGCCCGCGATCTCGCTGACCGCATCGCCCGCGCCGTCGAGCCGCTGGTTTCGGTCCTGGTGCGGATCGCCGACGGGCGCGTGCTGACCGACAAGCTGGCGCTGTCCGACTGGGCGGCGCGGACCGGCCGCGTTCTGGAGGCGGTGTGCGCCGACGAACGCGGCGACCTCTCCGCCCTCTGGTCGGACGAAGCCGGCGAGACGCTGGCCAGCCAGCTCGGCGAGATCCTGGCGGCGGATGGGAAGATCGAAGCCGACGGGCCGCAATGGATCGACATCTTCGGCGCGCTCACCGCAAGCGAAGCCGTGAAGCCGCGCGCCATGCGCCATCCGCGCGTCTTCGTCTTCGGCACGCTGGAAGCCCGCCTGCAGAGTGTCGACATGCTGGTGATCGGCGGCCTCAACGAAGGATCGTGGCCCGGGCAGACAACCAACAACCCCTTCCTGTCGCGCATGATGAAGGCGGAGATCGGCCTTGAGCCACCAGAACGGCGCATCGGCCAGCTCGCCCACGACTTCGAAATGGCCAGCGGCACCCGTCACCTCGTCTATTCGCGTGCGCTGCGCCAGGGGTCCGCACCGACCGTCGCGTCCCGCTGGCTGCAGCGGTTGATGGCGCTCGGCGGCCGCGACTTCGAAAGCCGGCTCAAGAAACGCGGGGATCGCCTGCGCCATTTTGCGGCGCTGCTGGACCAGGGCGAGAACCAGGCGCCGGCACAGCGACCGGCGCCAAAACCGCCGGCGGAACTGCAGCCCAGCCAGTTCTCCTTCAGTGAAGTCGGCCCGTTCCGACGCGACCCTTATGCGCTTTATGCGCGGCGCATCCTGAGGCTCGATCCGGTCGACGGCTTCAACCAGGATCCCGGTGCCGCCGAGCGGGGTACGCTCTACCACCGCATCATCGAGCGCTTCGTCGCCGAAGGCCATGATCCGGCCGATCCCCGTGCCTTCGAGGCCATGATTGGGATCGTCGACACGCTGTTCGACGCCGAGCGGCTTCCCGTTCACATCGACATCGTGTGGCGTCAGAGATTTGCAAGCGTCGGCCGGGCCTTTATTGCCTGGGAGCGCGAGCGAAGGCCCGAGATCCGCAAGACGCTGACGGAGGCGCGTGGTCGCATCGAGCTGCCGAACGGCATCACGCTGACCGGCGTTGCCGACCGCATCGACCTCAAGGGCGGGGACCACGCCGATATCATCGACTACAAGACCGGCCTCAGCCCGAGCGTTGCCCAGGCCCGCAGCCTGCTCGACCCGCAGCTGGCGCTGGAGGCGGCAGCCTTGCGCGCCGGGGCCTTTCGCGACGCTGGGCGGCTGATGCCGGAGAACCTGCTTTACGTGCGGCTCAAGCCGGCAGACGCGCTGCTGGTCGACCAGGTCAACAACGAGCTGAACGGCCGGGGCGACAACAAGAAATCGGCGACCGATCTCGCCGATCAGTCGATCGAGGAGCTGGGACGGTTCGTGGAGGCTCTGCGCAGCGGCGAAAGAGGCTATGTCTCGCGGCTGATCCCCGCCCAGCAGAACGATTTCGGCGGCGAATACGATCATCTCGCGCGAGTGGCGGAATGGTCGACGGCGGAAAGCGAAGAGGCCGGCGATGAGTGACGATCTTGTTCTGCCCTCCGGCGAGGACCCGGCGATCTGGCTCGACTGGACCACACGTCAGCAGGCGGTCGCCTCCGACCCCGGCCGCTCCGCCTGGGTGTCGGCAAATGCCGGTTCCGGCAAAACGCATGTGTTGACGCAGCGCGTTATCCGCCTGCTTCTCGCCGGCGCGCGACCATCCTCCATCCTCTGCCTCACCTATACCAAGGCGGCGGCCTCGGAGATGTCGAACCGCGTCTTCTCACGGCTTGCCGAATGGGCGACCCTGCCGGACGAAGCGCTCGCCGACCGGCTGCAGGCGATCGAGCACAGCCGGCCCGACCGCGCCAAGCTGGCCCAGGCGCGCCGTCTGTTTGCAAGCGCGCTCGAGACGCCGGGCGGCCTGAAGATCCAGACCATCCATGCCTTCTGCGAGGCACTGCTGCACCAGTTTCCGCTGGAGGCCAATGTCGCCGGCCATTTCACCGTGCTCGACGACCGGGCGGCCTATGCCGTTCTCGCCGAGGCGCGCCGGATGCTGTTGACGGCAACCTCAAGCGAAGACGACGCCGTGCTGGCAGAGGCTTTTTCGCAGGTGCTGAGCATTGCCGACGAAAGCGGTCTGGAAGCCCTGCTGGGCGATCTCGTCGCCAATCGACATGCAATCCGCGCCTTCCGGCGTGCTGCTGACCGCTCCGGCGGAGCGGAGGGGCTCCTGCGTCGTGGATTGGGTCTTGCCGAGACAGAGACCGAGGAAAGCCTGCTTACGGGCCTCTGGCCCCTGCCCTCGCTGCCCGGCCCGACGCTCACGGAATACATCCTGCTGGCGCGCGAAAAGGGCGGCAAGACCGTTCAGGAAGTGGCCGAGCTCCTGGAAGCGGCGGCGCACGAGCGAGATCCGCGCCGGCGCCTCGATCTCGTCGAATCGGTCTTCTTCACCAAGGCCGGCAAGCCGAAGGCCGACACCTCCCTAATCGCAGCGGCGATGACCAAGGCCGCCCCGCATCTGCGCGACGCCATGTTCGAGGCGCGCGACCATTTCATCGGCTTGCGTGACCGGCTGCGGCTGTTGCGCATGTTCAAGGCGACGATGGCGGCGCTAACGCTCGCCGCCCGGCTCGACGACGATTACGAGGAGCTGAAGAAGAAGCGCAGCCAGCTCGATTTCGAAGACCTGATCGTGCGCACCGCCGAGCTGCTGCTGCGTAGCGATGTCGGACCCTGGGTCCATTACAAGCTCGACCAGGGCATCGACCACATTCTCGTGGACGAGGCCCAGGATACCAGCCCCGTGCAGTGGTCGGTCATCCGCTCGCTGCGGGAGGACTTTTTCTCGGGCGAGAGCGCACGCAACCTCAACCGCACCTTCTTTGCCGTCGGCGACGAAAAGCAGTCGATCTATTCGTTCCAGGGCGCCCGGCCCGAGCGGTTCTCCGAGGAGGCCTCGATCACGTCACGCGCCGTGGCGGCCGGCAGCCAGACCTTCAGCGCGGTCCGACTGCCGCTGTCGTTCCGCTCGACGCTGGCCGTGCTCTCGGCCGTCGATCAGGTCTTCTCGGTTGCCGAGAATTCCCGCGGGCTCAGCGCCGGGGGCGACAGCGTCGTCCACATGTCGAGCCGGATCGGCCATCCCGGCACGGTCGATCTGTGGACCATGATCGCGGCTGAGCAGAGCGAAAAGACCGAAGACTGGACGGCGCCCTTCGATTCCACGCCGGAAAGCGCACCCTCTGCCATTCTGGCACGACGCATCGCCTATGCCGTCGAACAGATGGTCGGCCGGGACACCATCATAGAAAAAGGCAAGCGTCGCCCGATCCGGGCCGGCGACATCCTGGTTCTCGTGCGCAAGCGCGACAGCTTCGTCAATGCGCTGACCCGCGCGCTGAAGCGTCGCAACAATATTCCCGTGGCCGGCGCCGACCGACTGAAGCTGACTTCGCACATTGCCGTGCAGGACCTTCTGGCGCTCGGCCGCTTCCTTCTGCTGGCCGCGGACGACCTCTCGCTTGCTGCTCTGATGAAGAGCCCGCTCTTCGACCATAGCGAGGAGGATCTCTTCGATCTCGCCGCCAACCGACCGGAGGGTGTCAGCCTCTGGGTTCGGCTCCAGTCTCTGGCCAGCGACAGGCCCGAGCGCTTCGCAGGAACGGTCGAGCGTCTGCTGGCTTTCCGGGTGCTGTCGGAGAGCCTTCCGGTCCACGACTTCTATGCCCGGGTGCTGGGCACGCATAGCGGCCGCCGGGCCTATCTTGCCCGCCTCGGCAGCGAGGTCAGCGACATTCTCGACGAATTCTTGAGCTTTGCGCTTGCCTTCGAGACCGCCGGGCTTCCCGGTCTGCAGGCTTTCGTTTCGACGCTCGAGAGCGAAGCGCCGGAGGTCAAGCGCGAGCAGGACAAGGACCGGGACGAGGTCCGCATCATGACGGTACACGCCTCGAAGGGGCTCGAGGCACCGATCGTCTTCCTCGTCGACGGTGGCGGAAAACCGTTCAATCACAGCCATCTCGCCAAGTTCCGGATGATCGAAACGACCGACGGCCTGCCGTCGCTGCCGATCTGGGTGCCGAACAAGGGGCTCGCGAATTCGCTGACCGAGGCAGACGTCGAGCGCCGGCGTCAGATGGCGGAGGAGGAATACCGCCGCCTGCTCTACGTGGCGATGACGCGTGCCGCCGACCGGTTGGTCATCTGCGGCTATCGCGGCGTGCGCGAGCCGGGCGATGTCTGGCATCGGATGATCGAAGAGGCCTTGCGCGGCAAAGCGGACTATTGCTCGGAAGCATCTTTCCCCGGACCGGATGGCCCGTTCGACGGCCTGAGCTGGCGGTTGCCGGGGCTGGAGAAGGAATTCCTTGCGGAGAGTGCGGCGGAGACGCAAGTCCCGGACGGTGATCTGCCGCAGGCGCTTTTGCGTCCGCTCGGTGCCTCTCCCGGTTTGCCGCGTCCGCTCAGCCCTTCCGGAGCCGGTGCGATATTGATCGACGAGGCCGACGATGCGCTGGTCACATCACCGCTGTTTGCCGATCGAGAACGCCATGGCATTGCCCTGCAGAAGGGCCGGCTCATCCACCGCATGCTGCAGATCCTGCCGCAGCTCGCGCCCGAGGAACGCCCGGCCGCGGCCCGGCGCTATGCGGCGCGCGCCGCCCGCTTCTGGCCGACAGCCGAACGCGATGGTCTGGTGACCGCGGTGATCGGCGTGCTCGGTCACCCGGATCTGGTGCCGGTGTTTTCCGCGCACGGCCAGGCGGAAGTCTCGGTGATGGGAAGTTTCGTGCTGAACGGTGAGGAACGCGCCGTCTCAGGTCGGATCGACCGCATGGCCGTGGTAGACGGACGAGTCGTGCTCGTCGACTACAAGACGAACCGGATCGCACCGACAAGTGCGGCGGAAGCGCCGTTGTCGCATCGGGCGCAGCTGGCGATCTACCGAGAGATCCTGCGGCCGCTCTATCCCGACAGCCGGTTCGACTGCCTTCTGGTCTACACGGAGACCGGCCGCGTGATTGCCCTGGACGAAGACACGCTGTCGCACTCCCTTGCCGCGCTCAAGACATCGTGAGATACCGCATATTGAAATGATGGACGCGCACCATCACATATCTAGACAAAATCCCATGACCGGCAAAGGAGCAGCCCATGGCTACGGTTAAAGTCGACAATTCCAATTTTCAGGCTGAAGTTCTCGATGCGGCGGAACCCGTCGTTGTCGACTTCTGGGCCGAATGGTGCGGCCCGTGCAAGATGATCGCTCCGAGCCTGGAAGAAATCTCCAACGAGATGGCCGGCAAGGTGAAGGTCGTGAAGATCAACATCGACGAAAATCCGGAAATCGCCGCCAAGTTCGGCGTTCGCTCGATCCCGACGCTCGCCATGTTCAAGGGCGGCGAAGTGGCCGACATCAAGGTCGGCGCTGCGCCGAAAACTGCCCTTTCGACCTGGATCTCCAGCGCCGCCTGAACGGAATTCTCAGTCGCTTGACATCGAAGCCGGGCTCATTGCCCGGCTTTTTCATTTGGGGGGCGTGCCGTTGTCGGCCAGAACATTACCCACCAGGTAGAGCGAACCGCCGATCAGGATCCGCGGGGCCGGCATGTCGGGGTCGAGACGCGTTTTGAGCTCCTCGAGCGCTTCGGCCACGGTCGACATCGGCGTTGCCACCAGACCGGCGTCGAAGGCGGACTGAGCAAGGGCGACAGGGTCGAGTCCGGCATCGGTGCCGCGGATCGGAACCGTGAACACGTCCTGCGCAATATCGGCAAAGGCCCGGAAATAGCCAACCGGATCCTTGGTGTTGATCATGCCGGTGATCAGATAGAGCGGTCGCGACTGGCGCTCCTCGAAACCGGCCATGGCTTCGGCGATGACTTCGCCGGCACCGGGATTGTGCCCGCCGTCGACCCAGATCTCTGCGCCCGCCGGAGCGCTGTCCGCCAACCGTCCTTCGGTCAGCCTTTGCAGGCGCCCGGGCCATTCGACGGAGGTCATGGCCTTCTCGGCAACCGTGTTGGACACTTCGAAGCCAGCCGCCTTGACCGCGCGGATGGCAGCCGCCGCATTGCCGTACTGATGCCGCCCGGGCAGACGCGGCAGGGGCAGATCCATCAGTCCGAACTCGTCCTGGTACACCAGCCGGCCAAACTCCTCATGGGCGCCGAAGTCCTGGCCGAAGACCGTCAGAGGACAGCCGAGACGCTCGGCCGTGGTCACCAGCACGTCGCGTGCCGAATCGTATTCCTGCTGGCCGATTACAACAGGCAGACCGCGCTTCATGATGCCGGCCTTTTCGGCGGCGATCAGTTCGACGCGGTCGCCGAGATAGGCCTGGTGGTCGAGCGAGATCGGCATGATCACGGAGACGGCCGGCTTCTCGATGACATTGGTTGCGTCAAAGCGCCCGCCCAGCCCGACCTCGATGATCGCGACATCGGCGGGAAGCTCGGAAAACAGCAGGAAGGTCACGGCCGTCAGGATCTCGAACACGGTGATCTGCTGGCCGCCATTGGCGACCGCGACGCGCTTCAAGGCATCGGCAAAGATCTCGTCGTCGACATACTGACCCGGACCGCCCTTGACCCCGATGCGATAGCGCTCGTGCCAGCGTACCAGATGCGGCGAGGTGTGGACATGAACCGACAGGCCCTGCGCCTCGAGCAGGGCACGGCAGAAGGCCGTCACCGATCCCTTGCCGTTGGTGCCGGCCACATGGATCACCGGCGGCAGCCGGTCCTGCGGATTGCCGAGAACCTCAAGCAGGCGACGGATGCGGTTGAGGGAGAGATCGAAGCCCTTGGGGTGCAGCCCCATGAGCTCGTCTATGATCTGTTCTGCCTTACTGAAGGCGGGCTCGGCCATGTTCGAAGATTCCGCTGCTTCGCCTCGATCGACAGAGGGGTCCCGGCTTACGCCGAAACCTTCTGCGGTTCAGCCTTCACGGCCGGCATGCGCTCGCCGACGCCAACCGGACGCTTCGTCATGATCTTCAGGACACGGGCCAGCAGCGAAGGGATCTCATGGCGCTTGACCACCATGTCGATCATCCCGTGCTCCAGCAGGTATTCCGAGGTCTGGAAACCTTCCGGCAGTTTTTCGCGGATCGTCTGCTCGATGACGCGCTTGCCGGCAAAGCAGATCTCGGCACCGGGTTCGGCGATGTGCAGGTCGCCTAGCATGGCATAGGATGCGGTGACGCCGCCGGTGGTCGGGTTGGTCAGCACGACGATATAGGGCAGACCGGCTTCCTTGAGCATGTCGACCGCGACCGTGGTGCGCGGCAGCTGCATCAGCGACAGGATGCCTTCCTGCATGCGGGCACCGCCCGATGCCGGGAACATGACCAGCGGGCACTTCTCGGCGATGGCGCGCTCGAAGGCCTTGACGATCGCCTCGCCGGCGGCAATCCCGAGCGAGCCGCCCATGAAGTTGAACTCGTGCACGACCGCGACGAGCTTGACGCCTTCGACCGTGCCGAGACCGGCGACAATGGTGTCTTCCTGGTCGGTCTTGACCCGGCTGTCCTTGAGACGGTCGGCATATTTCTTCGAGTCGCGGAACTTCAGCGGATCCTGCGCCACCTTCGGCTGCGGCAGGGACTCGTACTGACCGCCGTCAAAAAGGTCGGCAAGCCGCGCCTTGGCCGGCATCTTCATGTGATAACCCGAGGCGGGGATCACCCACTTGTTTTCCTCGAGATCCTTGTGAAAGACCATCTCGCCGGTTTCGGGGCACTTGATCCAAAGATTCTCGGGAACCTCGCGGCGGCCCAGCATGGAATTGATCCGCGGCCGCACGTAATTGGTAATCCAGTTCACTTTGTTAACTCCTGACTGTCCCAGCCCAAATGGGAAGGCTATTCGGCAGCGGCAAGGCGCGCGGCGTGAACGCCGGCCGACAGGCCGCGAACGAAGGTGGCAACGGACTGCACCGTATCGGCCGAGGCCTTGCCATCCTTGTCGAGCGAGGTCGCTACCTGGTTGACGATCGCTGTCCCGACGACCACCCCGTCGGCCGAGGCGCCGATGAGGCGGGCATGTTCGGCCGTCTTGACGCCGAAGCCGACGCAAACCGGCAAGTCGGTCTGGCTCTTGATGCGGCCGACGGCACCGGCGATCTTCGACGGATCCGGCAACGCCGAACCGGTAATCCCGGTCATCGACACGTAGTAGACGAAACCGGACGTGTTGGTCAGCACCTTGGGCAGGCGCTTGTCATCGGTGGTCGGGGTCGTGAGCCGGATGAAGTTGATGTCGCGCTTGCGGGCCGGGATGCACAGTTCGTCATCCATCTCGGCCGGAAGATCGACGATGATGAGGCCATCGATGCCGGCGGCCAGGGCATCATCGAGGAAACGCTCGACGCCATAGACATAGACCGGGTTGTAGTAGCCCATGATGACGATCGGGGTCGTGTCGTCCCCCTTGCGGAATTCGCGGGCCATTTCCAGCGTCTTCTTCATCGTCTGGCCGGCCTTCAGCGCCCGCTGGCCAGCCAGCTGGATCGCGGGGCCGTCGGCCATCGGATCGGAGAAGGGAGCGCCCAGCTCGATGATGTCGGCGCCAGCGCCCGGAAGCGCCTTCATGATCTCAAGCGAGGTCTGATAATCCGGGTCACCGCCCATGAAATAGGTGACCAGCGCCGGACGGCCCGCGGCCTTCAGTTCGGCGAATTTGTTGTCCATGCGAGCGGTCATATCAGAGCCCCATTCCGAGAATCTTGCCGACGGTGAAAATATCCTTGTCGCCGCGGCCGCACAGATTCATGACGATGATCTGGTCCTTGTCCATCTTCGGTGCGCGCTTGATGACTTCCGCCAGCGCATGGCTGGGCTCGAGCGCGGGGATGATACCCTCGGTACGGGTCAGCATCTGGAAGGCGGCGAGCGCCTCGTCATCCATGATCGGCACATATTCGACGCGGCCCTGATCCTTGAGCCAGGAATGCTCCGGACCGATGCCCGGATAGTCGAGACCGGCCGAGATCGAGTGGCCTTCCTTGATCTGTCCGTCCCCATCCTGCAGCAGATAGGTGCGGTTGCCGTGAAGAACCCCCGGCGAACCGGCGGTCAGCGAAGCGCAGTGTTCCTCGCCGTCCAGGCCCTTGCCGCCGGCTTCGACGCCGACGATCTTGACCGAGGCGTCATCGAGGAAGGGATGGAACAGACCGATGGCGTTCGAACCGCCACCGACGGCAGCCACCAGCATGTCCGGCAGACGGCCTTCGACGGCCAGCATCTGTTCGCGGGCTTCGCGGCCGATCACCGACTGGAACTCGCGGACCATTTCCGGATAGGGATGCGGACCGGCGGCGGTGCCGATCATGTAGTAGGTGTCATCGACATTGGTGACCCAGTCGCGCAGCGCCTCGTTCATGGCGTCCTTGAGCGTGCCGTGACCGGCGGTCACCGGCTTCACCTCGGCACCGAGAAGCTTCATGCGGAAGACGTTCGGCGCCTGGCGCTCGACATCGGTCGCGCCCATGTAGACGACGCAAGGGATGCCGAAGCGGGCGGCGACGGTGGCCGATGCCACGCCGTGCTGGCCGGCGCCGGTTTCGGCGATGATGCGGGTCTTGCCCATGCGCTTGGCGAGCAGGATCTGACCCAGGCAATTGTTGATCTTGTGCGAGCCCGTGTGGTTCAGCTCGTCGCGCTTGAAGTAGATCTTCGCGCCACCCAGTTCTTCCGTCAGCCGCTCGGCAAAATAGAGCGGGCTCGGGCGACCCGTGTAGTGGGCATTGAGATGGGCGAGTTCTGCCTGGAATTCAGGGTCGGTCTTTGCCCGTTCCCACTCGGCCTGAAGATCGAGGATGAGGGGCATCAGCGTCTCTGCCACGAAACGTCCGCCGAAAATTCCGAACAGGCCGTCTTCGTCGGGTCCTTCACGGAAGGAATTGGGTCTCGGTGTCTCGTTCACTCTCAGCTCCCTGAAACCGGCTCGCGAACCGAAGCTCGGTCGACCGCCGCGAAAAACTCATCCATCTTGTCCAGATCCTTGACGCCCGGGGCGCTTTCCACGCCGGACGAGACGTCAATACCGCGGGCCCCGGTCTCCATCAGCGCATCGGCGATGTTGTCCTTGTTGAGGCCACCGGAAAGCATGTAATCGACATCGGCGTCAAGCGTGCGCAGGATGCGCCAGTCGAACGACACACCGTTGCCGCCCGGCAGATCCGAACCCGCCGGCGGCTTGGCGTCGAACAGGAACCGGTCGGCTATACCGATATAGGGCTCGATGCGCTTCAGGTCATCGGGCTCGCGAATGGAAAATGCCTTCATGACCGGCAGGCCGGTGACGGCCTTGATGGTCAGCACGCGTTCCGGGCTTTCCTGGCCGTGGAATTGCAGAATATCCGGCCTGACAAGCGCGATGATCTCGTCGAGATCGTCATTGTCGGCATCGACGGTGACGGCGACGATCTTCGCCCGTCCCCTCGCCCGCTCGGCCAGCACGCCCGCCAGATCCGGTTCGATGTTGCGCGGGCTCTTGCCGAAGAAAATGAAGCCGACATGGGTCGCGCCGCGTTCGACGGCACGATCGACCGCTTCCGGCGTCTTCAATCCGCAGATCTTGATATCGGGTCTCATGGCAGCGGAAGTCGCACGAAAACGCAAAAGAGTCGAGCCAATTTGCGACGAGCCCGGTCCAGTCCGGCGACTTCAGTCGAAGTCGATGGCATGCAGCCGGGTGCCGTGCCGCTTCAGCCAGGTCTTCGCCGTCTCCATGTGCGGGCAGAGTTCGCGGCAGAGCGACCAGAAGGCCGGGCCATGGTTCATCTCCCTGAGATGGGCGACCTCATGGGCGGCGAGATAATCGATGACCGGCGGCGGCGCCATGACGATACGCCAGGAAAAGCTGAGTGCGCCGTCCCAGGAACAGGATCCCCAGCGGCTGCGCGTATCCTTGAGCGTCAGCGACTTGACCGGCCGCCCGACGGCATGGGCATGACCCGCGACCAGGCTTTCCAGATCACGCCGTGCCTCCTTCTTGAGAAAATCGCCGATGCGGCGGCCGAGATGTTCTTCCATACCGCTGACGCTGAGCACCGGGCCGATTTCGGAATCGATCGCCTCTGTAAGGCCGCGCAGCCGGCCGGAATGGATGATGCGGTGGGTCACGCCCCGAAGCGGGATCTCGCCACCATCTACCAGGCGCGTTTCGGAGGAAAACTTGGAGAGCTTCGCGGCAAGCCAGCCGCGGTGACGGTCGAGGAAGTCGGTGATTTCGGCTTCCCGCAGGCCCGGCGGGATCGTCATCCTCAGGCCCCTTCCACCCGGCTCGATGCGCAGCGTGATGCGGGTTGCGCGCGGATTGCTGCGGATGACCAGCGTGATCTCGCGTCCGTTTACCTCAAGCATGCGGCTCGAGCTTGCCGGCGCCCGCGTGCGGGCTTCTTTCTGCAGGAAAGAGAACATTGTCTGGTCTTAGCCGATTCGCTCAAAAACGCGCATGAAAAAGCCGGCACGAAAGGTGCCGGCCGATTGCCTTGAAGGGGGATCAGACGCCCGCTGCGCCAGAGCCTGCATCGCCGCTGCGACGTTCGGCGGAACGTTCGCGCATGAAGCGGTCGAATTCCTCCTGATCCTTGGCCCGGCGCAGTTCGCGCACATAGCGATCGAAGTCGGCGCGCATCTCGTCGAGCTTGCGGCGTTCTTCCTCGAGGCGGTCGAGTTCGGCCTTGCGCCAGTCGTCGAAGGCGACATTGCCAGTCGAGAAGTGCGTAGCGCGGAAGCCGTTGCTGCGGCACTTGCTGAACAGGCCATCGGCCGTCTGGTTGGCGGACTGCTTGAAGGAGCGGAAACGATCGCCGAAAATGATGTAGGCCAGCATGGCAAGGCCGAGAGGCCAGAACACCATGAAGCCGAGCACCATCAAGGCAACGGTTGCCGGCGTCCAATCCGGTCGAAGCAATGCGGACTGGTTCATCATCGATTATCCTCGCTTTCGTCGGCGGCGGCATGCCACCGATGAAAACGATGTGGGAAACGCTGCCCCTGCGTTCAAGGACAGCGTTTTCACAATCGGCTAATGTACTGAAAGCCTCACGGAAAACCCAATCGGTCAGGCCGACTTGCCACCCTTGATGACCCGCTTGACCGGGCCCGTCTTGGCGGCGCGGCCGTGCTGGGTGGTAAAGGCGATGATGCGCGGCGCGATTTCCTTGCGGAAGCGCGAGCCGTTGAAGACCCCGTAGTGGCCGACATCGGGCTGCACGTAATGCATGCGCTTGTCGTCGGGAATGTTGGTGCAGATGGTCTGCGCCGCGCGCGTCTGGCCGACGCCGGAAATGTCGTCGTTTTCCCCTTCGACGGTCAGCAGAGCAACATTGCGGATCGCCTTGGTGTCAACCAGCTTGCCGCGATGCATCATCTCGCCCTTCGGCAGCGCGTGCTTGATGAACACGGTATCGACGGTCTGCAGATAGAATTCGGCCGTCAGGTCCATGACTGCCAGATATTCGTCGTAGAAGTCCCGGTGCTTCTCGGCCGAGTCCCCGTCGTTCTTGACGAGGTGCATGTAGAAGTCCTTGTGCGCGATCATGTGCCGATCGAGGTTCATCGACATGAAGCCCGACAATTGCAGGAAGCCCGGATAGACCGCACGCATGAAACCCGGCTGCGGCCACGGAACGTTCATGATGACGTTGTCCTTGAACCAGTCGAGCGGCTTGTTCTGCGCAAGTTCGTTGACCGCGGTCGGGTTGATGCGCGTGTCGATCGGGCCGCCCATGAGCGTCATCGAGGCCGGCGCCAGCGAATCATTGCGCGATTCCATGACCGCCACGGCGGCAAGGACCGGCACCGAAGGCTGGCAGACGGCCACGAGATGCGTGTCTGCGCCCAGATGGTGGACCATCTCGATCACGTAATCGATATAATCGTCGAGGTCGAAATTGCCGTCCGTGACCGGGACCATGCGGGCATCGATCCAGTCGGTAATGTAGACGTCGGCGCTCTGGATCAGCGCCTCGACCGTGCCTCTGAGAAGCGTGGCGTAATGGCCGGACATCGGCGCAACGATGAGGATGCGAGGACCAGGTGCTGCGCCGGCCGGCAGGTCTCGCTGGAAATGGATGAGGTTGCAGAACGGCTTCTGCCAGACGATTTCCTCGCGGACGGCGACAGTCTGGCCGTTCACCGTGGTCGTGGGGAGGCCGAATTCCGGCTTGCCGTAACGCCGGGTGACGCGCTCGAACACTTCGAAGCCCGCCGCCATGGTGCGGCCGATAACCGTGTGCGACAGCGGATTGAGCGGATTGCGATAGGCGAGCCGCATGGCATCCGCCGTGGCCCGGAACGGCGCCATCACCGCATGGTTCATTTCATAGAGCTGGTAGAACATGAAATCTCGCCGCCTTCTTGCTTCCGCTGTGTCGCCCGTGCCAGTCGGTCGTTAAAACTAGCACAGCCTGATGAATTAGGAACTGCTTTCTTGGTGGCCCCTCCCCCTGTTTTGCGGGGGGAAACGCCCGTCCGGTTTTTCGACAATCGCACGAAGGCGTTAAAGTTCCACGGTTGAAGCTGGTTAACGCCGCGGCATTGTTCATGCTCTCGCCCGGGGCTCGACTTGCGCCTTGCAAATGGCGGCTTTGCCCATATCTAATCGGGGCGCCGCGGACCATTCGTCGTCCGTTCCCATCCCTTCGGAGCCCTTCCCTTCCCATGACCACGAGCAATCACCGCACATCCGAATTCGCCATCGATCCGCTGTTTCTCGACCGCTGGTCGCCCCGTTCCTTCACCGGCGAGGCGATGAGCGAAGAGGCGCTCCTCACCCTGATTGACGCAGCGCATTGGGCGCCATCGGCCAGCAACTACCAGCCCTGGCGTTTCGTCTATGCACTCAACACGCAGCCGGAATGGGAGCGCTTTGTCGGTCTGCTTGCCGAATCAAACCAGGTCTGGGCGCGTTCGGCGTCGGCCCTGGTCTTCCTGTTTTCGGATACGCTCAGCCGTCGTGACGATGGTTCGTCGAGGCCGCTGCGCAGCCACAGCTTCGACACGGGTGCGGCCTGGGCGCTGCTTTCGCTGCAGGCACTGCGCTCCGGCTATCTGGCGCATGCCATGGGCGGTGTCGATTTCGATGCGGCGGTCACCCTGCTCGGTGCGCCGGAAGGTTTTCATGCTGAGGCGGCCGTCGCGATCGGAAAGGTGGCGGACGTCGACCGCTTGCCCGAGCACTTGCGCGCCCGCGAAGTGCCGAGCGCGCGCAAACCCCTGGCCGAGGTTGCTTTTGCCGGCGCCTTTCCCAAGGCCTGAGGCAAGCTTTCGTTAACCAGATGTTTCACGTGAATCACTGTTTAGCCGGATTCACGTGAGACAATTTTAGATATCTAGGTTGGCAACGCTCAGCGCATTGTCCTGGATAAACTCGCGGCGAGGCTCGACCTCGTCGCCCATCAGCCGCGAGAACAGGCCGTCGGCGTCGGTCGCGTCGTTGACGCGGACCTGCAGAAGCGAGCGGACATTCGGGTCCAGCGTGGTTTCCCACAGCTGTTCGGCATTCATTTCGCCCAGACCTTTATAACGCTGCATCGTCAGACCCTTGCGGCCGACGGCGAAAATCGAGGCCAGCAGAGCCCGCGGACCGGAGATTTCGCTCCGCTCTTCCTTGCGTTTCAGGATCGGCGGCACACCATAGATGTCATGGAGACGGGCGTAGAGCTGGTCGATGTGACGGGCATCCGTCGAGCCGATCAGCGCCACGTCGAGATTGGCCGTTTCCTTGACGCCGCGCACCATGCGCTCGAAGCGCAGGCCGCCCTCCTCCGTCACGTGGCCCGTCCAGCCGCGTTCCGTCTCCTCCGCGATGAGGTCGAGACGTTTCGCGACCTCGGCCGCGGTCGCCTCGGCGCGCTCGCGGTTGTCGGTCAGTTCCGGATTGAGAGCGCCGGAAATGGCCGCCTGTTCGATGACATTGCGATTGTAACGCGAATGCAGATTGTCGATCAGGGAGCGGAGGCGCAGCGCATCCTGGATCACTTCGCGCAGATCCTGTCCGGCACGCACCTCGCCATTGCCAAGGGTCAGCGTGGCGTCCTCAAGACCCATGGTGATGAGGTAATCCTCAAGCGCCTTTTCGTCCTTGAGGTACTGCACCGACTTGCCGCGGGCGACCTTATAGAGCGGCGGCTGGGCGATATAGACATGCCCGCGCTCGATCAGTTCCGGCATCTGTCGGAAGAAGAAGGTGAGCAGCAGCGTGCGAATATGGGCGCCGTCGACGTCAGCGTCCGTCATGATGATGATCTTGTGGTAACGCAGCTTGTCGGCGTTGAATTCGTCCTTGCCGATCGAGGTGCCGAGCGCGGTGATCAGCGTGCCGATTTCCTGGCTCGAAAGCATGCGGTCGAAGCGCGCGCGTTCGACGTTCAGGATCTTCCCGCGCAGCGGCAGGATAGCCTGGGTTTCACGGGAACGCCCCTGCTTGGCCGAACCACCTGCCGAGTCACCCTCGACCAGGAAGAGTTCGGACTTCGAAGGATCGCGCTCGGAGCAATCGGCCAGCTTGCCCGGCAGCGAGGCAATATCGAGGACACCCTTGCGGCGGGTGAGTTCGCGGGCACGCCGGGCGGCCTCGCGCGCGGCAGCGGCCTCGACGACCTTGCCGACGAGGATCTTGGCATCCGCCGGATGTTCTTCCAGCCAGGTGCTCAGCGCCTCGTTGACGAGGCTTTCGACGACCGGGCGGACCTCGGAGGAAACCAGCTTGTCCTTGGTCTGGGACGAGAACTTCGGATCCGGGACCTTGACCGAAAGAACGGCCGTCAGGCCTTCGCGGCAGTCGTCACCGGTGAGGCTGACCTTTTCCTTCTTGGTAATACCGGAGGTGTCCGCATAGGAGGTGATCTGGCGGGTCAGCGCCGCGCGGAAGCCGGCCATGTGCGTGCCGCCATCGCGCTGCGGAATGTTGTTGGTAAAGCACAGCACGTTCTCGTGATAGCTGTCGTTCCACCACATGGCGACTTCAACGGTAATTCCGTCCTTCTCGCCGCGGATGGCCACCGGCTTTTCGACGAGCGGCTTCTTGACCCGGTCCAGATAGGCGACGAAGGCTTCCAGGCCGCCGTCATAGATCATCTCTTCCTGGCGAATATCGGAATGGCGCTTGTCCGTCAGCAGGATGCGCACACCGGAATTGAGGAAGGCAAGCTCACGCAGGCGATGCTCGAGCGTGGCGTAGTCGAACTCGACCTTGGTGAAGGTTTCAGGGCTCGGCAGGAAGGTGACTTCCGTGCCCGAACGGCCCTCATATTCACCGACCACGGCGAGCGGCGCATCGGCAACGCCATGGGTAAAGCTCATCTCGTGAACCTTGCCCGACCGGCGGATCTTGAGCTTCAGCTTGACCGAAAGCGCGTTGACCACCGAGACGCCGACGCCGTGCAGACCACCCGACACCTTGTAGGAGTTTTGGTCGAACTTGCCGCCGGCATGCAGCTGGGTCATGATGACCTCGGCGGCGGAAACCCCCTCGCCCGTGTGGATGTCGGTTGGAATGCCGCGGCCATTGTCCGTGACGGTGACCGAACCGTCGGCGTTGAGAGTCACGGTGACGATGTCGGCATGTCCCGCCAGCGCCTCATCGATCGCGTTGTCGACCACCTCGTAGACCATGTGATGCAGGCCGGAACCATCATCGGTATCACCGATATACATGCCCGGCCGCTTGCGAACGGCATCGAGCCCCTTGAGCACCTTGATCGAATCCGCGCCATATTCGGCTGATGCGGCGTTCTCGGCGATCGGTGTGTCGGTCATTCAGCAATCTTTCCAGTCACATATTCCACGGGCCTGATTGACGAATCAGCGACGTCAGGCCGTAGGACTATAAAAGGTTTAAGGCAAGTTCCAAACGCGGGACCCAGAAATCCCGTGGATATGCGGCCGTTCTCGGGCCGTCAGGCGGGTTTTCCTGCCGCTTCGAGCAGGTTTCGCATCTGCTCTACCACATCCGGGGTCAGGACGCGAATCTTGCGCGCCAGCTCGTTGGCCAATGCGGTATATTCCGGCGACATGCCGGCGGTATCCACCACCACCCGCGGATGGGACGCGTCGGCGATCATGAACAGTTCCTCGGCCTCGTCCCAGATAATGTTGAAATAGCCAGCGATCCGCTGCAAGAGGTCGAAATTCGGCCGGCCGCGACGCCCGTGTTCCAGCGCCGAGAGAAAGGCCGGCGACACGCCGATCGCCGCCGCCATCTCCTTCTGCGATACGCCCTTGCGCTCGCGCAGCCGTCTCACCGCCTCGCCGAAGGGCGTCGTCATCGCCGGTCTCCGCCGCTGCGCGACAGACGGACGTAGAGCGCGCCCTCGCCCCCGTGCTGGCGCGCGGCCGGCTCATAGGAGGAAATCAGATAGCGGAACTCCGTTTTCGAAAACCAGAGCGGCACGGCGCGCTTCAACGCACCGTCACTGCCCAGCGAACTGCCCTTGCCGGTGATCACCAGGACATGGCGCATGCCGCGCTCATGCGCGCGGATCAGAAAGTCGAGCAGAATGCCGTGGGCCTCGCTCTGGATCATGCCGTGCAGATCGATGCGCGCCTCGAGCGCCAGATGTCCGCGCGACAGCTTGCGCTTAACCGGCTTTTCGAGTGGATGGTGTATGCCGCCCGGCTTCTTCTGCGGCTCGGCCGGCTGCTGAGCAGCAGCGTTGACCGACACGGGCATGCCCGCCGGGACCACGGGCTCGATGATGTCTTCCTCGAACTCCAGGAGGTCTTCGAGCCGGCCCGGCATCGGTCGGGTCGAGCGCGCAACCTTGCCCCATAGGATACGATCTTCCGTGCTGAGTTTGCCCCTGCCCGCCACTAGCCGAACCTCGATGCCGCCTGCTTCGGCACCAGCATATAGAAATCGGCGGCGTTGCGAACCGCGCCCGCCATTTCCCCCGCCGCATCGCCCGAGCCGGTGAAGATGTCGCCGCGGGCAGGCCCGACGATCGCCGAGCCAGTCTCGAGCGCCAGCATCAGTCGAGCAAACGGCTGACCGCCGTCGAGCTGCGTCAGCGTCTCGGAATGGATGTAGAAAGGATAACCGAAGCTGTGAATGCGCCGGTCGACGGCCAGCGCGCGGCCAGGGATCAGCGGTACCTTGGCAGCGGCGATCGGGCCGAGAGCCGGATCGTCCACCTCAGCTTCGCGGAAAAAGATGTAGGAGCGATTGTGCCAGAGAACCTCGTCCATCTGATCCGGATGGGCAGCGAGCCAGCCCCGGATCGCCTGCATCGAGATCTCCGCGAGCGCGATCTCGCCGCGATCAACGAGCAATTTGCCGATGCCCGAGAAGGCATGACCGGCCTTAGCCGCAAAGGTGATCCGCGTCATGCGGCCGTCGGTAAAGCGCAGTCGCGCTGCGCCCTGGACATGGGCGAAGAAGACATCGACCCGGGATTTCGCCCAGGCGATGTCGAGGCCCCTGCCCTCAAGATAACCGCCGTCGATCTCGCGCCGGTCCGGATAGGCAACGATCCCCTCCGGCGTCCGGCGGGCAAAGGCATAGCTTTCATCCAGCCCGGCCGGACGGTTGGTGTCATCGATGTCGATCAGATCGTCGGGACGGCGGTAGAAGGGAAAGCGGAAGACCTCGCCAGGCCGATCGTCGACCTCGACCTCCGGTTCATAGAACGCCGTGACGAATCCCGTCTTGCCCTCGTCCAGCTCGACCCGAAAGGCACGGCATTCCGATTCGAAGAAGGCGCGCGCCTCGGCGGCATTGGCGGGGCGTTTGCCTTCGGCCGCGTCGAGCAAAGGCATCAGGTCGGCCGACGACAGTCCGCTCTCTCCGGTGCGATAGGGCTTCACATCAAGGATGTGCCGGCGGCAGGTTCCCAGCGCCGCAAAGAGCGGTCTCGGATCATCGTCGCCCCAACCGGGCAAGGCGTCAAAGCCGACCGGCCGGAAACGAAACCCCATGGCACCGATCCTCACGCGTCCGCTTCGGTCGCAACCAGCTTCCAGTTCGGATCGCGCGAACGGATGTCGCGCGCAAAGGTCCACAGATCGTTGACCTCGGCAACCTGCTCAGCATCGCCGTCGATCAGCTGGCCGGCCTTGTCATAGGTGGCGGTGATCAGCTGGCATAGGATACGGACAGTGACCTGCTCTTCATTGCCACGCACGCCGGCCTGGGTGATCTCAGCCTTCTCAATGCCCACAAAGGTCGACTTCACGACTTCGCCGCGGGATTCGCGATCGGCAATCACTGCTTCGAAGCCATCGAAGACGTCGCGCGACAGAAGGCTCTTCAGCGTCTTGCGGTCGCCGTCGGCAAACGCCATGACGATCATCTCATAGGCCATGCGGGCGCCGTTGAGAAACTCCTTCGGATTGAAGTTCGGATCGTGCTGGAGCAGTTCGCGCAGCGATGTATTGAGTTCGGTGCCGGGCTTGGCAAAGGCATCGATCGCTGCAAAGCGCTCGTCGCCGCCCGTTTCGTCGCGCTTGGGCAGGGTCACGACCTTGCCGTCGTCACTACCCGGACCCTTCGCCAGGTCACGCGGGCTGTAGGGATCGAAGGGCGGTTTTTCATTGCCCGTTCGCCGACCCAGCACGCTGCGCAGTTGCAGGAAGATCAGAACAGCTGCAACAAGAAAGAAGAGAGTGACGAAATCGTTCGAGCCCATGGCAATCGGTCGGCCTTGTTTAAATTCCCGGTCGTGTCCCCCATATAGTCTGCGAATGCTGATCATTCAAATGGCCTTTCGGCATTCTTTGATAAGCCGATCCACCAACCTGCCGGCCCAAGGGTCCGGACGAGACCATAGCGGAGTCCACTGATGCGCATGCCCTTGGCGATCCTGCTTCTTCTTCCGCTCGCGGAGATCGCCGCCTTCGTCGTCGTCGGCCGGTCGATCGGCGTTCTCGCCACCCTCGGGCTGACGGTCCTGTCGGGCGTGGTCGGGCTCGTGATGCTGCGGGTACAAGGGGCTGGCGTGTTGCAGCGGCTGCAGACGGAGAGCGTGAAGGGCACGGATCCGGCGCGCGAAATTGTGCATGGCGCGATGATCGTGGTGGCGGCCATTCTGCTGATCATTCCCGGCTTCATCACCGACATCGTCGGCATCCTTCTCTTCCTGCCCTTCGTTCGCGACTTCGCCTGGTCGCTGGTTCGCCCGAACATCACCGTGATGCGCGAAAGCCGTTTTTCCTATCGTGCGCGACCCGATGATGGCGCACCGACGCGCGCCACCGTCATCGATCTCGACAGCGACGACTATCGCCACGAGCCTCAAGGGCAGTCGCCGTGGTCGCGGAATGACGAACCGCCTTCGCCGCCCAAGGACTGAAGAGGCCAATCGCGGTGTCCGGCCAAGGGTTGTAAGCCCCGTGGCGAAATGTTAGATGGCCTCACCAAATCCAGACGCGAGGAGCGCCCTATGGCCAACGAAGATCGGGGAACTGCAAGCCCCTCCCTCAATATTCTTGCCCAGTACATCAAGGATCTGTCCTTCGAGAACCCGGGCGCACCCCGTTCGTTGCAGTCGCGCGACAAGGCCCCGGCGATCAACATCAATGTCAACGTCAATGCCAATCCGCTGTCTGACACCGATTTCGACGTGGTGCTGGCGCTGAACGCCGAAGCCAAGGAAGGCGACAAGGTTCTCTTTGCAGCCGAGCTCGTCTATGGCGGCGTCTTCCGCGTCACCGGCTTCCCGCAGGAACACATGCTGCCGGTTCTCTTCATCGAGTGCCCGCGCCTGCTCTTCCCGTTTGCCCGCCAGATCATCGCCGACGCGACCCGCAATGGCGGCTTCCCGCCGCTGCTGATCGATCCGATCGACTTTGCCCAGATGTTCGCGCAGCGCGTCGCCGAGGAACAGGCACGTGCCAAGGTTCAGGCCGTTCCGAACTGAGCGGCAGCCGTCAGCATTCCCTCATGAGAAAAGGGCCCGGTCAAACCGGGCCCTTTTCTCATTCGCCGATCTTCGCGGCAGTGTCACTCCCTGCGTATTTCGACCAGATCGCCTTTCCGCCCAGTCGAGCGACCAGCTTGGCATGGCCCTCCATCTCGGCCGCCGAAATCCGCGGCGGCAAGGGCCGCGGCCGTTCATAGCTGATCTCGACCACCTCGACTTCGGCGCCGCCCCGCGACCGGCCCTGTTCCGCCGGCATCAGACCGAAGGCCGCCTGGCGGCCGCCGAGCATTTCGATATAGACCTCGGCCAGCAGCTCGGAGTCGAGCAGCGCGCCGTGCTTGGTCCGGTGCGAGTTGTCGATGCCATAGCGACGGCAAAGTGCATCGAGCGAATTCGGCCCCATCGGGTGCTTGCGGCGGGCCAGCGCCAGCGTGTCGACAACGAGCTCTGCCGGAACCGGCGGCCGCCCGAGCCTCTCGAACTCGGCATTGATGAAGGTCATGTCGAAAGTAGCGTTGTGCGCCACCCAGCGGGCGCCGTCGAAGAACTCCACCAGGTCATCGACAATCGCATCAAAGGTCGGCTTGTCCTTCAGAAACTCGTCGGTGATACCGTGCACGGCGAGCGCATCCGGGTGGACACGACGATCGCCGGGATTGATGTAGACATGAAAGCTGCGGCCGGTCGGAAAATGGTTGAGAAGCTCGATCCCGCCGATTTCGATGACGCGATCGTTCTTGAATTCGAGCCCGGTCGTTTCCGTATCGAAGATGATTTCACGCATCGCTTCCGCTCCCCTTCGACGCCTTCAGTTCCGCAATGATCTCGCGGACTCGGCCGCGCGCCGCTTCGATACCATGGCCGGTATCGATCACGAAATCGGCCCTTTCGCGCTTGTCCGCGTCCGGCAACTGGCGCTTCAGGATCATCTCGAATTTTTCCGCCGTCATGCCGGGCCGCTCCAGCACACGCTGCCGCTGGATCTCGGGGTCGCAACTGACGACGACGATGCGGTCGACCCGCTCTGCGCCTCCGGTCTCGAACAACAAGGGGATATCGAGCAGCACCATCGCGGCGCCGGCCGCCCGCGCTTCTTCTAGGAATCGCATTTCGCGAGCGCGCACCAGCGGATGCACGATCGCCTCAAGCTCTTTAAACTTAGCCGGATTCTTTGCCAGATTCTCAGACAGGGCCTTGCGGTCGACACCCCCCTTGGTCACGGCGTCCGGAAACAGAGCCGCGATCGGCGCAACCGCTTCGCCACGATAGAGATCATGCACGACCTGATCGGCATCGTTGACGGGGATCCCCTCCTCAGCAAACAGCGCCGCCGTGGTCGACTTGCCCATCCCGATCGATCCGGTCAGGCCGATGACGATCATGCGTGCGCCTCCATGTCGGCAATGATCAAGGCCCTCAGCACGTCGTCGACGATGGGGCGCATCCCGAACCACTTCTCAAAGCCGGGAACGGCCTGGTGCAGCAGCATTCCCAGACCGTCGACCGTCTTCAATCCCAAAGCCTCGGCCTGTTCGAGGAAAATGGTCTTCAACGGTACATAGACAATGTCCGTGACCACGGCGTCGGCGGCAAGTTGAGAGAACGGCAGCTGCGGCGCCGGTTCGCCGTCCATGCCGAGCGAGGTGGTGTTGACGAAGAAGTCGGCGCCTTGCATCACTTCGTGGCAGGCGGCCATTGCGTGCGCGTGCACCTTGTTCCCGAAGCGGTCGGCCAGTTCGCGGGCGCGCTCCACCGTGCGGTTGACCACATGGATCTCGCGGAAGCCGCGCTCGCGCAGGGCCTGGATGATCGCACGGCTGGCGCCGCCGGCACCGAGCACGACCGCCTTGTGGCCACGGTCCCAGCCGGGAGCCTGGTCATCGAGATTGGCGACGAAGCCAATGCCATCGGTATTGGTCGCCTTCAGTCGTCCCTCCTCAAGCCAGAGCGTATTGGCCGCTCCGAGCTCATCGGTCAGCGCGTCCGTCTCATCCGCCAGCGAATAGGCGACCTCCTTGTGCGGGATAGTCACATTCCCCCCGCAGAACACGGTGGCTCCCTGCTTCAACTCCTGGATAAAGCCTGGAAAAGCATCCGGCGACACCTCCAGCTTCTCATAGCTTCCTCGGAGACCGAGCGTTTTCAGCCAATGGCCGTGTATGAGCGGTGAGCGGGAATGCTTGATCGGATAGCCGACGACAAAGGCGCGATGGTTAATTGTTTCACGTGAATCAGACATTGACCACTCCGAGCATGCGCAACTCTCCCAGCAGCGGCAGAAGCGGAAGGCCGAGAATGGCGAAGTAGTCACCATGGATGGATTCAAATAGCTGGATTCCGATCCCCTCGAGCTGATAGCAGCCGACACTCTTCATCACGTTCTCGCCGCAGCGCTCAAGATAATCATCGAGGAAAGCTTCGGAGAAGTCGCGCATCAGCAGATCGGCGACGGACAGGTACCGCCAGATCTCGCGACCCTCCCGCACGAGGACGACGCCGCTGTTCAGCCGATGCGTCTGGCCGCGAAGGCGAGCAAGATTGGATCGCGCCTCTTCCCGATCGACGGGTTTGTGAAAGACGGCCGAGCCCAACGACATCGTCTGGTCGCAGCCGATCACCAGCGCATCCGGAAACCGACTGCTCACTTCCTTGGCCTTGGCGTGGGCAAGTTCCAGCGCCAGTTCGCCGGGTCCAAGCGCGCGGTGCGCCATTTCCGCTTCGACAGCCCGCTCGTCGATCTGAGCGGCGACAGCGGTAAAGGTCAGCCCGGCGTTTTCCATCAGCGCGCGGCGGGACGAACTTGCGGAAGCGAGCACGAGCGTTTCGGCCATGACGTCAGCAATCTCCGAAGCAGTTGAAACCCTGGAATCGGCTTAACGCAGCTTCACACGGAGGGCAACGATCGCCGCCGCGGTTTCCTCGATCGAGCGTCGGGTGACGTCGATGATCGGCCAATTGTTGCGGGCACAAAGCGCGCGGGCGTATTTCAGCTCCTCCGCGATCGTGGCGCGGTCGGTATATTCGCTGCGATCATAGCCAGGGGTCGCGCCCAGTTCCCGATTTTCGCGCACCTGGGAGATGCGGTCGGTGGTCGCGATCAAACCGACGATCAAGGGTTTGTTGGCCTTGAACAGGCTCTCGGGCAATGGCACGCCGACGACAATCGGAATGTTTGCGGTCTTGATCCCGCGATTGGCGAGATAGATGCTGGTCGGGGTCTTAGACGTCCGACTGATGCCGATGATGACGACGTCAGCATCGTCATAGCCGTCCGGCGCCTGACCATCGTCGTGATCCATGGTGAAGTTCAGGGCCTCGATGCGGGCGAAGTATTCCGCATTGAGCACATGCTGGGCGCCGACCCGGCCGCGTGACGGCGCGCCGAGATAGGACTGGAACTTCTCGATGACGGGCGCCAGCACATTGACGCTCGGTACGCCCATTTCGCGGCAGGTGGTTTCCAGAAGATTGCCAAGATCCGGATCGACGATGGTGTAGAGCACGATGCCCGGTTCCTCATCGATCGCCTGAAGCACCGGCAACAGCTGCCGCTTGGAGCGGATCAGCGGATAAACGTGTTCGATGGCGTTCGAGAACTTGAACTGGGCAGCAGCGGCCCGCCCTGCGGAAATGAGAGTCTCTCCCGTCGAGTCAGAAATCAAATGGAGATGGAAGAAGTTTCTGCGGTTCTCCACGTTCTTCTCAGCCGCCTGTTGATAAATCGGGAGAACGAGAGGTAGCGGCCGGAGCGCTCCAAGGGCAAGGGGAAAAGTGGCGACTTATCCACATCGCCGGTTCGCACAGGTCGTTTTGAACCGGGTTGTGGATTGTGGTAAGAAGCCGCAGCTTCTGCTGCATGATCCACGTATTGTCCACAGCTTGGAGACGTCCAGCCGATTTCATAGCCCGTTGATTCCAATCGCCTAAATTGCCTTTTCCCCAATCGGTGAGTTCAAAGGGCCGGCTTCTGTCCCCTTACCGAGCTGATTGCCCAATGACGACTGTTGATCTGTGGACGGGGTTTAATGCTTGATAGTCACAGACTCTTAGAAATAGAAGAAGATTCAATTATCTTTTCTTTTTTTAAGAGGGTTGGCGCCTTGAGCGGTACCGCACGGAAAGTTCTCGAAGTCCTGAGTGGCAAGACCGTCACTCCTCCGCCGATCTGGCTCATGCGGCAGGCCGGTCGCTATCTCCCCGAATATCGCGAGACACGCGCCAAGGCCGGCAGCTTCCTCGACCTCTGTTATACGCCGGACTTTGCCGTCGAAGTCACGCTTCAGCCGATCCGTCGTTATGGCTTTGATGCAGCGATCCTGTTTTCGGATATTCTGGTCATCCCGGATGCCCTGAAGCGCAATGTGCGTTTCACCGAGGGCCATGGTCCGCAGATGGATCCGATTGATGCGGACGGGATTCGTGCGCTCAAGACCGACGGCTTCATGACGCATCTGGCGCCGGTGATCGAAACGGTACGTCGCCTGCGGCTCGAGCTTCCGGCCGAGACAACGCTGCTCGGCTTCTGCGGCGCGCCGTGGACGGTTGCGACCTATATGATTGCTGGACATGGCACACCGGATCAGGCCCCTGCCCGGCTCTTTGCCTATCGCGACCCGGAGGCCTTTGACTACCTGCTCGACGTGCTGTCCGACATGTCCGCCGCCTATCTCGTCGCGCAGATCGACGCCGGCGCCGATGCGGTGCAGATCTTCGATTCCTGGGCCGGCGTTCTGGGCGAGGAAGAATTCGAACGTTTCTGCATACGACCGATGGCCCGCATCATCGCCTCGGTGAAGGCGCAGAGGCCGGCAGCCAAGGTCATCGCCTTTGCCAAGGGCGCAGGCTATCTGCTGCGTGACTATCGTCAGAAGACGGGCGCCGATGCGATCGGGCTCGACTGGACGGTGCCGCTGCGCTTTGCAGCCGAACTGCAGAAGGATGGGCCGGTGCAGGGCAATCTCGATCCGATGCGCGTGGTCGCCGGCGGCCGGGCTCTCGAAGCGGGCATTGACCGCATTCTCGATGCGCTCGGCCATGGTCCGCTGATCTTCAATCTGGGCCACGGCATCACGCCGCAGGCCAATCCCGACACGGTGACGGCGCTGGTCGACCGCGTGCGAAGCCGGGGAGCATGAGCATGGAGCGACAGACGGGAGCTTCGGTGGGCAGACGCGCCGCGGCGAAGGCCGCAACCGCGGTTGCCTTCTTCGGCGCAATCGCGCTTGCCATCGTCGTCTTTGGCGCCGATGCCGCCTATCCCTGGATAAAGGCGCTGCATGTCATCGCCGTCATCTCGTGGATGGCCGGCATGCTCTACATGCCGCGGCTTTTCATCTACCATAGCGATTGTCAGCCGGATTCCGATCAGGCGCACACCTTCAGCATCATGGAGGAGCGGCTGATGAAGGTGATCATGAACCCGGCCATGATCGTATCCTGGTTACTTGGCCTCTACATCGCCTGGACGGTCTTCGAATTCCAGGGCGGCTGGCTGCATGCCAAGCTTGCCGCCGTCATCGGTCTTTCGGCCGTTCACGGCTATTATGCCAAGGCTGTCAGGTCCTTCGGGCGCGGCGACTACCTGCGCACCCCGCGTTTCTGGCGAATGATGAACGAGGTGCCGACGCTCCTGATGATCGTCATCGTCATCCTGGTGATCGTCAAGCCGTTCTGAGGGGTGCAATCCCGGCCCTGCTGTCATTATTTTCCGGGAATTCCGCTTTTTCCTTGCGGTTCACGGGGTGAATCGCTATTTTCGCGCCATCTCATCTTATCGGCGTGCGTAACGTTCTGTCATTTGCGACATCCGCGATCGTACCGAATTCCACCGGCACGCCTCTCCCAAAAAATAAAGAAAACATGGTCCTTCTTCATGGCTGAAATGAAGCTACAAGAACTCAAAAGCAAATCGCCGACCGATCTCCTGACGTTCGCCGAATCGCTGGAAGTGGAAAACGCCAGCACGATGCGCAAGCAGGAGCTGATGTTTGCGATCCTCAAAATGCTCGCCAGCCAGGACGTCGAGATCATCGGTGAAGGCGTGGTGGAGGTTCTGCAGGACGGCTTCGGTTTCTTGCGCTCGGCCAATGCCAATTATCTGCCGGGTCCGGACGATATCTACATCTCGCCCTCCCAACTGCGCCGTTTTTCGCTGAAGACCGGCGATACCGTCGAAGGTCCGATCCGCGGCCCGAAGGAAGGCGAACGCTATTTCGCGCTGCTGAAGGTCAACACGATCAATTTCGAAGATCCGGAGAAGATCCGTCACAAGGTCCACTTCGACAATCTGACGCCGCTCTATCCGAACGAGCGCTTCAAGATGGAGCTCGATGTCCCGACCTCCAAAGATCTGTCGGCCCGCGTCATCGATCTCGTCGCACCGCTCGGCAAGGGCCAGCGCGGCCTGATCGTTGCGCCGCCCCGCACGGGTAAGACGGTTCTGCTGCAGAACATCGCTCACTCGATCACCGCGAACCATCCCGAATGTTATCTGATCGTTCTGCTGATCGATGAACGTCCGGAAGAAGTAACGGACATGCAGCGCTCGGTGCGCGGCGAAGTCGTCTCCTCGACCTTCGACGAGCCGGCTGTGCGTCACGTTCAGGTTGCCGAAATGGTCATCGAGAAGGCCAAGCGCCTGGTCGAGCACGGCCGCGACGTCGTCATCCTGCTCGATTCGATCACCCGTCTTGGCCGCGCCTACAACACGGTTGTGCCCTCCTCCGGCAAGGTCCTGACCGGTGGTGTCGATGCCAACGCCCTGCAGCGCCCGAAGCGTTTCTTCGGTGCAGCGCGTAACATCGAGGAAGGCGGCTCGCTGACGATCATCGCCACCGCCCTCATCGATACCGGCAGCCGTATGGATGAAGTCATCTTCGAAGAGTTCAAGGGGACCGGCAACTCGGAAATCGTGCTCGACCGCAAGGTCGCCGACAAGCGCATCTTCCCGGCCATGGACATCCTCAAGTCTGGTACCCGCAAGGAAGACCTTCTGGTGCCACGTCAGGATCTGCAGAAGATCTTCGTCCTGCGTCGTATCCTGGCACCCATGGGCACTACCGATGCGATCGAATTCCTCATCGACAAGCTCAAGCAGACGAAGAACAACGGCGACTTCTTCGACTCGATGAACACCTGATCCCGATTTCGGGATCGTCTGTCAGTCTGATGCGAGCGGCGGTGAAAACTGCCGCTCGATTCGCTTGCGTATCGAAGCCGCAGGCTTGGAAAAGGTTATCCCATGCCGACATTTGTCCGCGAGACGATCTTTGCCCTTTCGTCCGGCGCCCTGCCCTCCGGCGTGGCGGTGGTGCGTGTCAGCGGCCCCATGGCGGGGCGCATTTGTGAGGAAATGTCCGGAGGCATCCCGCGAGCGAGAGAGGCGGCGTTGAGATCGATTCGGTCTCGCAACGGTCTGATGCTTGATCAGGGATTGGTTCTGTGGTTCCCTGCGCCAAATTCTTTTACCGGCGAGGATTGTCTTGAGCTCCAGCTTCACGGCGGGCGTGCCCTGGTGCGGGCGGTGCTGGAGGAGCTCACTTCTTTCGAGAACTGCCGCCTGGCTGAAGCTGGAGAGTTTTCTCGCCGCGCGTTTGAATTCGGCAAACTCGATCTCGTCGAAATTGAAGGCTTATCCGACCTGCTGGCCGCCGATACCGAGATGCAGCGGCGGCTTGCGGTGGAACAGAGTTCCGGCCACCTGTCGGCGATCTATGACGCCTGGAGAGAGAAGCTGGTAAAGGCTCGGGCGCTGATCGAGGCCGAGCTTGATTTCTTCGATGAAGGCGACATTCCCGGCGCGGTATCTGACCGCATCTGGGCGGAGATGTCGATTTTCCAGGGTGAGTTGCAGAAGGCTCTCTCCGACGTGAAGACCGGGGAGATCATCCGGGATGGCTTCAAGGTCGTCATCGTCGGCCGGCCGAACGCAGGAAAGTCTAGTCTTCTCAATGCTTTAGCCGGACGCGATGTGGCAATCGTTACCGAATACGAGGGTACGACGCGGGACATTCTGCATTGCGAGCTGGATATCGGTGGCTATGCGGTGCACTTCTATGACACGGCCGGAATTCGTGACGCGGTCGAACCCGTCGAACGGGAGGGTATTCGGCGCGCGCTCAAGAAGATTGAGGAGGCCGATCTCGTCCTGTCTCTCGTGGACGCCAGTTCGGATGACGGTTTCGTTGATATCCCCGCCGGCCTGCCGGTCCTGCGCGCCTATTCGAAAGTTGATCTGCTTCTCGATTCGGATCCGAAACCAAAGGCCGATATCCTGTTGTCGAGCGCCAATGGCTATGGGATTGCCGATCTGAAGTCAGCGATCCTGGCCCAGGTTGAGGAGACCATCGGTGCGTTTTCTCTTGCGATTCCGAGCCGTCTCAGGCATGGACAGCAGCTCCGGACCGCGATTGATGAAGTTCGTAAGGCCGTGGAGGGCACCTCCCTCGGTCTCGAAATGCGAGCGGAACACCTTCGACGTGCTTCCGATGCACTGGCTCGGATTACGGGTCGAATCGATGTCGAAATGCTGCTCGGCAAGATCTTTTCGGAATTCTGTGTCGGCAAATGATTCACGTGAAACAGGAACCGAACCGAAACGAGCCACGAGTGGCCCCGTTTTCGTCGGAGAAGAGCATGTCTGATCTGAATTTTGATGTTGTTGTCATCGGGGGTGGTCACGCAGGAGCCGAGGCTGCCGGTGCGGCGGCCAGGCTCGGTGCGCGAGTCGGTCTGATCACGCACAAGGCAGCGACCATCGGTGTCATGTCCTGCAACCCGGCGATCGGCGGCCTTGGAAAGGGGCATCTCGTCCGCGAGATCGATGCACTGGACGGGTTAATGGGCCGGTGCGCCGACCTTGGTGGCATTCAATTTCGCATGTTGAACCGCCGCAAGGGTCCGGCCGTGTGGGGACCTCGAACCCAGGCCGACCGCAAGCTTTACCGTGGGGCCGTCCAGAGGGCATTGGCTGAAACGCCGGGCGTGTCAGTTGTCGAGGGCGACGCCGTCTCTTTTGACCGCGGCGCCAACGGCGCCATCTGCAGCGTCACGCTGGCGGATGGAAGGGCGATCGGCTGCCGCGCGATTGTGCTCACCAGCGGGACTTTTCTGCGGGGCCTGATTCATATCGGTGACCGCAAGATCCCCGCCGGTCGTGTGGGCGAAGCCTCGTCCCTCGGCCTGAGCGCCGTTCTTTCCGCGGCTGATCTCAATATGGGTCGCCTGAAGACCGGCACGCCTGCGCGATTGGACGGCAAAACGATTGATTGGGCGTCGCTGGACCGGCAGGAAGCCGATTCGGATCCGATACCTTTTTCTTTTATGACCGATCGCATTGAGACGCCGCAGATCAGTTGCGGCATTACCCGGACGACAGAAACAACACACAAGATCATTCGTGACAATATTCATCGCTCAGCGATGTATTCCGGACAAATTGAAGGAGTCGGCCCGCGTTATTGTCCATCAATTGAAGACAAGATAATGCGATTTGGGGATCGCGATGGTCACCAGATCTTTCTCGAACCGGAAGGTTTGGACGACGATACTGTCTATCCAAACGGAATTTCTACATCCTTGCCGGAAGAGGTGCAGGACGCCTATATCCGTTCGATTCCGGGGCTGGAAAACGTTCGCATTCTTCAGCCGGGCTACGCGATCGAATATGACTTTGTCGACCCGCGTGAGCTGCGTCCGACGCTTGAGGTGGCTAAGGTCCCCGGCCTGTTTCTCGCCGGGCAGATCAACGGCACGACTGGATATGAAGAAGCGGCGGCGCAAGGCCTTGCGGCTGGTATCAATGCTGCTCGCCTGGCTGGGGGTTCGGATGGCGTCGTGTTCAGCCGGACGCAGTCCTATATCGGTGTGATGATTGATGATCTCATCAGTTTTGGTATCACCGAGCCTTATCGGATGTTCACATCTCGCGCCGAATATCGCCTGACCTTACGGGCTGATAATGCGGATATGCGCCTCACCCCCCTTGGCATCGAGATCGGCGCGGTCGGTCCGGACCGTGCGGCCCGGTTTTCGCGCTATCGGGATCAGCGGTTAGAAGTTTACGATCGGCTCCAGCGGCTGACTGTCACGCCGAGAGAGGCCGAGGTGGCCGGGGTCGTGGTGAATCAGGACGGCAAACGCCGTACGGCGGCCGAGCTTCTGTCCTATCCGGACGGCGATTGGGATAAGCTGTGCCGTTTGTGGCCGGATCTTGTCGCGGTCGAGGAGAGGATTCGGACCGGCGTTGCCATCGACGCGCTCTATGCCGGCTATATTGATCGGCAGTCGGCGGACATCCTGGATGTTCAGCGCGAGGAAGACCGTCGTATCCCCGAGGATTTTGACTATTCTGCCCTGCCAGGTCTGTCCAACGAGCTGAAGCAGAAGTTGATCGCCGCACGACCCTGGTCTGTTGCCCAAGCGAAGAAGATCAATGGTATGACACCGGCGGCTATTTCCCTCTTGATTGCCTTCCTTCGCAAGGCGGAGCCCCAGCGTAGAACTGGATGACCATGACCACTCCCGATATCGGCATAAACGTTTCACGTGAAACGTTGCAAAAGCTCGAACGTTTTGCGAGTCTTTTTCAAAAATGGGCTGCAACCATCAATCTTGTGGCACCCTCTACCAAAGAGGCTCTGTGGCAACGCCATATTGCGGATAGCTGCCAGATCTTCGAAATTGCTCCGGAACCGAAACATTGGCTGGATCTCGGAAGCGGCGGTGGTTTTCCGGGCGTGATTACAGCCATTCTTCTCTCTGAAAAGGGGGAAGGATGGGTCGATCTCGTCGAGAGCAACCACAAGAAGGCAAGTTTTCTGCGGATGGCCATCGTTGAAACCGGCGCCCGTGCCGCCGTGCATGCGATTCGCATTGAAGAAGCGGCGAGAAAAATCGATCATTGCGATGCCATTTCCGCCCGCGCGCTGGCGGAACTCGATCAGTTGCTCGGTTTTGCAGCGCCTTGGGCAGAGCGCAATCCGGCACTGCGCTGCTACTTCCACAAAGGTCGGGATTACCGCGCGGAGATTGATAAAGCGCGTGGTCGATGGGACTTCGATCTGATATTACACCAGAGCGCCATAGAGACGGATTCCGTTGTCCTCGAACTGGCGAATCTGCGGCGTAAAGGTCAACCAGCGCAAGGTGCGGAATGACTGTCGAAAAGAACCGGATCATCACCATTGCCAACCAGAAGGGCGGGGTCGGTAAGACCACCACCGCCATTAATCTGGCTACCGCGCTCGCCGCCATCGGCGAACGCGTGCTCATCGTCGACCTCGACCCGCAAGGCAATGCCAGCACGGGCTTGGGTATTGATCGGCGCGACCGCAAGCTCTCGTCCTACGACGTGCTGATCGGCTCGCACAGCGTCGCCGAAGCCGCGATCGAGACTGCTGTCCCCAATCTCGCCATCGTGCCGTCCACGCTCGACCTTCTCGGCTTCGAAATGGAGATTGCGCAGCAGGCCGACCGCGTCTTCCGTCTGCGGCAGGCCCTGAATACCGAGGATGCGCGGCGCTTCACCTATGTGCTGCTCGACTGCCCGCCATCCTTCAATCTGCTGACCATGAACGCCATGGCGGCCGCTCATTCGGTGCTGGTGCCGCTGCAGTGCGAATTCTTCGCGCTGGAGGGTCTCAGCCAGCTGCTGGAAACGATCGGTCAGGTGCGTCAGACCGTCAATCCCAAGCTCGATATCCAGGGCATCGTGCTGACCATGTTCGACGCCCGCAACAACCTGGCGCAGCAGGTCGTCAGCGATGTTCGCACCCATCTCGGGGACAAGGTTTACACCACGCTGATCCCGCGCAATGTGCGCGTCTCCGAAGCCCCCTCCTACGGAAAGCCGGCGATTCTCTACGATCTGAAATGCGCCGGAAGCCAGGCCTATCTGCAGCTGGCCTCCGAGGTCATTCAGCGGGAACGGCAACGCAAAGCCGCATGACGGCCTGCCTCTAGTAGTTATGGAGTATAATATATGAGTGACGATCTTTCTAAGCGTCGCCTTGGGCGCGGATTGGCTGCCCTGATCGGCGAAATGGACCAACCGCTTCCGGTTGGCGAAAGCCGTCCGAGCATCAATCCGGACCGCACGGTGCCGATCGAGTTCGTCTCTCGCAACCCGAAAAACCCGCGTCGCTATTTCGACGAGGCGGAACTGCAGGATCTCGCTGGCTCGATCCGCCAGCACGGCATCGTTCAGCCGGTCGTCGTGCGCAGCCGCGACGAGGGGCGCTACGAAATCATAGCCGGCGAACGACGCTGGCGAGCGGCGCAGCTGGCTGGGCTCGTCGAAATTCCGGTCATTGTGCGTGACGTCGACGACCGCACTGCCCTTGAGCTTGCCATCGTCGAAAACGTCCAGCGCGCCGACCTGAACCCGCTCGAAGAGGCGCTCGGTTACGAACAGCTCATTGCGGAACATGGCTATACCCAGAACGATCTTGGCGAGATCATCGGCAAGAGCCGCAGCCACGTCGCCAACAGCCTTCGCCTGTTGAAGCTGCCGGAGCCGGTGCGCGACATGCTGGCGGAGGGAAGCCTGTCGGCCGGCCATGCGCGTGCGCTCGTTTCGACGCCGGATCCGGTGACGCTGGCCAAGACGATCGCCTCAAAGGGTCTATCGGTGCGCGATGCGGAAAAACTGGCGCAGACCCATATCAAGGCACAGAATGCGCCTCCTGCCGAGCCGCGGGAGCCGAAGGATTCCGATACGGTGGCGCTCGAGCGCAGCTTGACCGATCGTCTGGGCCTCGCCGTCGCCATCAACCACAAGGGCAGTGGTGGCCAGATCAAGATTTCCTACAAGACCCTCGATCAGCTGGAAGAGATTTGCCGCCTGCTCGAAGGCCGGTCTTGATCCGCACTCAGGCGCGGCGATTGCGCCGCGCCGACTGCAGCGTGGTGGACAGTAGCGTCTGCATGGCGAGATTGTCCTCCAGTGCCGCCTTCTGGCGCGTCTGAAGAATGGTCGACTGGATGCGGCTCGCCTCCCGGGCGAGATCCTTCGAGCTCCAGTTGCGAAGCGCCTTCTCAATGATCGGCTTGCGGCGGAAGTGAATGCCGCGCCCGTGAGACTGCATCACCTGCCCTGCCTGCTGCTGGCGTTCTTCCATTTCGATCCGCATGAGCTCCAGTTGCTGGAACTGCCGCATGCAGGACTGCAGCACGAGGAAAACCGGCGTCTTTGACGTGACGATCTTCTGGATGGCGTGCAGAAATCCGTCCGGATCTCCGTTCAGGACGGCGTCCACCACCTCGTCCGTGGAGATGGCGCTGGCATCCCCGATGATGTCCGTGATGTGCTGTTCGTCGATGATCGGCTCGTGCAGGCAATAGAGCAGCAGCTTGCGGATCTCGTTGCGCGAAGCGATGCGGTCGCCGCCGAGCGATTCGGCCAGCAGTTCGCGGGCAGCCGGCGTGACGCGCTGGCCACCGGCCGAGAGTTCCGCGTCGATCAGTGCGTTGATCGCCCTTGCATCGTCCTGGTAACAGGGAATGATGGCCACGGCCCGCGAAGGCTCTGCCACCTTGCGCAGCGCCGAACCCTTCTTCAGATCCCCCGCTTCGATGATGACCGTGCAGTTCTCCGGGGGAGACTCCGCAATAAACTGCAGGCCGTCGACCAGCGCCTTCTCGTTGGCAGCGCCGCGGATCCAGACCAGCTTATCGCCCCCGAACAGGCCAAAGGAATTGACCTCATCCATCAGCCGGCCGGGATCGCCGGTGATATCGCCGATGTCGAGACGGATGACGGCAAAGCTGTCGGAGAGATCGACACCGGTCGTCCCGGCGATCTGGGCAGCGCGTTCCGCAACCAGGCCACGATCGGGACCGTAGATGACGAACAGACGGTAGAAGCGGACGGACTTCTGCAGGAAGCCGTCGAACTCGTGGGATTTGACTTCGGTCATCGTTCGGGCGCCCTCAGCGCCCGAGGACCATGGCTAGATCGGCGCGGATCAGCTCGGCCAGCTCGCGTGCAGCCCGGTTCTCTGCGTCGCGTATGGCCCGAAGCTTGGCGAATTGCTGGGCCGGGAAATCGACGAGCGACACAGCTTGGCGATGCCCGACCTTGAGCACGGTGTTATCGGCTAGGCGTTCCAGCGTGTAGTCGGCCGACACGGTGACGCGCCCCGCAGCAGCTGTATCCGATGACTGTTCGAGTAGGACCCCGTCCATGTCGGACTTCACCTTCAGCTCGACCCTATATTGTGGTGAGGCCGGTTCGCCGGCCCCTCCCCCGGTCATGAAGACGAGCTGGTTGCGCACCTCAAGCTCGACGCGGTCATCGGCGTCGGAATAAGCAATCGCACCGAGGTTTTCACGCGTCGCTGCGCTGTCGTCATAAAGTGGCCGCACCTGGCAGGACGCCAGGAGCACGCTCAGACCGAGGCAAAGCAGCAGGCTGTTCCGGCGAACCGGTACGCGGGCGAGATCAGACGACAATGTTCACAATCCTCATGGGAACGACGATGATCTTCTTCGGATCCTGGCCGTTCAAGGCTGATTTCACGGTGTCGAGTTCGAGAACCGCGGTCTTGACGGTATCTTGGTCCGCGTCGCGGCTGATTGTCAATTCAGCCCGCTTCTTACCGTTGATCTGGACCGGCATGACGACTTCATCCAGCTGCACGAGTTCGGGGTCGAAGGCCGGCCATGCCGCCGTCGCTACCATGCCCTCACGGCCAATGACGCGCCAGCATTCCTCGGCCAGATGCGGCGTCATCGGGCTGATGAGTTGGATCAGGATCTCCGCCGCGTTCTTCACCGCGGCGATCATGATCGGATCGCCCTTGCCGGAGGCAACGTCGGTCAGGGGACCGGCTAGCGTGTTGACCAGTTCGTAGATACGGGCCACCGCCTTGTTGAAGGCGAGCTTGTCATAGTCGCCCTGGACGGCGGCGAGCGTGCGGTGTGCGGCCTGCGAAATCGACCGTGCGGCGCCGTCCTTAGCCGGATTCGCTATGACAGTCGCCATGGCCTCGGACGCCTCCGAAATCAGTCGCCAGACGCGCTGGACGAAACGATGCGCGCCCTCGACCCCGGCCTCGGACCAGATCACGTCGCGGTCTGGTGGCGAGTCTGACAGAACGAAGAAGCGGGCGGTATCGGCGCCGTAAGAGGCGATAATGTCGTCAGGGTCGACGACGTTCTTCTTCGACTTCGACATCTTCTCGATCGAACCGATCGTCACCTCTTCGCCGGTCGCAAGCAAGACCGCGCGGCGGTTGCCGTCGGCCTCCTCGATACGGATATCGGCCGGTGCCACCCACTGCCCTTGCGAGCCCGAGCCCAGCTTGTAGGTCTCATGCACCACCATGCCCTGGGTGAAGAGCCCCTTGAAGGGCTCGCTCAGATTCACGTGGCCGGTCTCGCGCATGGCGCGCGTGAAGAAGCGCGAATAGAGCAGGTGCAGGATCGCATGCTCGATGCCGCCGATATACTGGTCGACCGGCAGCCAGTGATCGGCGATCGCCGGAACGGTCGGCAGATCCTCGCGCGGCGCCGTGAAGCGGGCGAAGTACCAGCTGGAATCGACGAAGGTATCCATCGTATCGGTCTCGCGCCGCGCATCCTTGCCGCATTGCGGGCAGGCCACGTGACGCCAGGTGGCGTGACGATCCAGCGGATTGCCCGGCACGTCGAAGGTCACGTCGTCCGGCAGCTTGACCGGCAGGTCCTTCTTCGGCACCGGCACGACACCGCAATCCTCGCAGTGGATGACCGGGATCGGGCAGCCCCAGTAGCGCTGGCGGGAAATGCCCCAGTCGCGCAGACGGAACTGTACCTTGCGTTCGCCCTGGGGCGCATTGCCCAGCATGGTGGCCGACAGCCGATCCGCCACGACCTTGAAGGCGGCCTCGGTGTCGAGACCATCGAGGAAGCGCGAGTTGATCATGACGCCGTCGCCCTCATAGGCGGTATCGCCGACCGCAAAGGTCGCCGCGTCTCCGTCCTTCGGCATGACCACAGGCACCACCGGCAGGTCGTACTTGCGGGCAAAATCCAGGTCGCGCTGGTCGCCGGACGGGCAGCCGAAGATCGCGCCCGTGCCGTATTCCATCAGCACGAAATTGGCGACATAAACCGGCAGCTCCCAGGCGGGATCAAAGGGATGACGAACCTTGACGCCGGTATCGATGCCCTTCTTCTCCGCCGTCTCCAAGGCAGCGAGCGAGGTGCCGGCGCGACGGCATTCGTCGCAGAAGGCGGCGATCTCGGCATTGCCCTCGGCAACCGCCTTGGCCAGCGGATGATCGGCGGCAATCGCCAGGAAGGAGGCGCCGAACAGCGTGTCAGGACGGGTCGTGTAGACCGTGATCTCCGAATGACCGGTCGGGGCTGCACCGGCAATTTCCCAGCGCAGCGTCAGGCCTTCGGACCGACCGATCCAGTTCTTCTGCATCAGCCGCACTTTTTCCGGCCACTGGTCCAGCGTGTCGAGAGCGTCCAGCAGATCCTGGCTGAAGTCGGTGATCTTGAAGAACCACTGCGTCAGTTCGCGCTGCTCGACGAGTGCGCCCGAACGCCAGCCGCGGCCTTCGATGACCTGTTCGTTGGCCAGCACGGTCTGGTCGACCGGGTCCCAGTTGACCTTCGACTGCTTGCGGTAGACCAGCCCCTTCTCCATCATGTCGAGGAAGAGATATTGCTGGCGGTGATAGTACTCGACATCACAGGTCGCGAACTCGCGCGACCAGTCGAGCGAAAGGCCCATGGACTTCAGCTGGCCCCGCATGGTGGCGATGTTCTGATAGGTCCATTCCTTCGGGTGCACCTTGTTCTGCATGGCGGCGTTCTCCGCCGGCATGCCGAAGGCGTCCCACCCCATCGGATGCAGCACGTTATAGCCGCGCGCGCGCTTGTAACGCGCCACCACGTCGCCCATGGCGTAGTTGCGGACATGGCCCATGTGGATGCGTCCCGACGGATAGGGGAACATCTCGAGCACGTAGTACTTCGCGCGCTTGTCGTTGTTGTCGGTGACGAAGACGCCCGCCTCGGACCATTTCGCCTGCCAGCGGGGCTCGGCGTCGCGCGGATTGTAACGTTCGGTGGCCATATTTCGCATTTCCGGAATAGCAAGAAAGGATGCGCCGACCTTCACCACGAAACCGGCCAAGCGTCAAGTTTTCGAGGCCATTGCGGCGATTTGCCGGTCACTGCTAGAAGGCGTTGGAAAATCATCGCCGCTGCCCTGCTTGCATCGCGCTGACAGGCCGGGCGATGATGACCGGGTCATGACAATCGAGGACGGGTGACAGAGATGACGATCGAGGAGAGACTGGCCGATATCCGCATGCGGATCGCAAAGGCGGCGCGCGAAGCGGGTCGTGAGCCGGATTCCGCGCAATTGGTCGCGGTTTCCAAGACCTTTGAGGCGGACCACATCCGTCCCGTCATCGCCGCCGGTCAGAGGATCTTCGGCGAAAACCGTGTGCAGGAGGCCCAGTCCAAATGGCCTGGCCTCAAGGCCGAGACCGCCGGCATTGAGCTGCATCTCATCGGCCCCCTGCAGTCCAACAAGGCCGCCGACGCCGTGGCGCTGTTCGACGTCATCGAGACGGTTGATCGGGAGAAGATCGCCCGGGCGTTGATCGAAGAGTGCCGCCGCCAGGGACGCAGCCCGTGCTTCTACGTTCAGGTCAATACCGGTCTTGAGCCGCAGAAGGCGGGCATCGCCCCCGATGCGCTCAAAGACTTCCTCGCGCTCTGCCGCGGCGAGCTCGGCATGGCCGTGGAAGGCCTCATGTGCATTCCGCCGGCAGACGAGAATCCGGGCCCGCACTTTGCTCTTCTCGCCAAGCTGGCCGTCGAGAACGGGGTCGAGAAGCTGTCGATGGGAATGTCCGGCGATTTCGAGACGGCAATCGCCTTCGGCGCCACCAGCGTCCGCGTCGGCTCGGCCCTTTTCGGGGCGCGTTGACGGCTCCGCTGCGTCCGGCCGGGGTTCGCCCGGCCCGCGCCGGCTTGCGGGCATACCGCTTTCGTCTGACTTTCCAGAAACCGGCCGCCTCCTTAGTATCGCGACAAAATGAGCAATAGTCTCGCGTCGCATCGGGAGGAATTCATGCAAGGCAAGTATCTCGAAACCTATCAATCCTGGATGGGTGACCCCGAAGCATTCTGGAAGACCCAGGCGGACCGGCTGGACTGGTTCAAGCCGGCTGAGAAGATCTTCGATAAGGACGCCGGCGTCTACGGTCGCTGGTTCGCCGGTGCCGAAACCAATACCTGCCACAACTGTCTCGACCGCAACATCGCCGCCGGTCGCGGAACCCAGAACGCCATCATCTACGACAGCCCGATGACGGGCGCGAAGCAGAGCTTCACCTATGACGACGTGCTCGTCGAGGTGAAGGCGATTGCCGCCGTCCTGAAAAACCACGGCATCGGCAAGGGCGACCGCGTGATCATCTACATGCCGATGATCCCGGAAGCGGTCTTCTCCATGCTGGCCTGCGCCCGCATCGGCGCCATTCATTCCGTCGTGTTCGGCGGTTTTGCCGCGCATGAGCTTGCCACCCGCATCGACGACTGCAACGCCAAGGCCGTCATCAGCGCCAGCTGCGGCCTCGAACCGGGCCGCATCGTACCCTACAAGCCGCTGCTCGATCACGCCATCGACATGGCCCAGGTCAAGCCGCAATACTCCTTTGTCCTGCAGCGCGACCAGCTGCATGCGCCGCTGCGTTATGAGCATGGCGACGTCGACTTTGCCAAGGCGGTCGAGGTCGAGCGCGTCAACGGCACCGAGGTCGCCTGCGAGCCGGTGGCCGCGACCGACCCGCTCTACATCCTTTACACCTCCGGCACGACCGGCCAGCCGAAGGGCGTCGTGCGCGACAATGGCGGCCACATGGTCGCGCTTGCCTGGACGATGGAGAACATCTACGGCGTGAAGCCGGGCGAGGTCTTCTGGGCCGCCTCCGATATCGGCTGGGTCGTCGGCCATTCCTACATTGTCTATGCCCCGCTTCTGTCGGGCAACACCACTGTGATATTCGAAGGCAAGCCGGTCGGCACACCGGATGCCGGCACCTTCTGGCGCGTCGTCGCCGACCATGACGTCAAGACGCTGTTCACCGCGCCGACGGCCTTCCGCGCCATCCGACGCGATGATCCGGACGGCGAGTTCGTACGCAAACACAACACGTCCGGCCTGCGGGCGCTCTTCCTCGCCGGCGAACGCGCCGACACCGAGACGATCAAATGGGCGGAGAAGATCCTGGGCGTGCCGGTGATCGACCACTGGTGGCAGACCGAAACCGGTTGGGCGATCGCTGCCAATCCCGCCGGCCTTGGCCTCTTGCCGGTCAAGCACGGTTCGCCGGCAGTTGCCATGCCGGGCTATGCGATCGAGGTTCTCGATGACGCCGGCCATTCGGTTCCGGCCGGCACGCTTGGCAATATCGTCGTCAAGCTGCCGTTGCCGCCTGGCTGCCTCGTCACCTTCTGGAATGCGGATGAGCGCTTCCGCTCCTCGTGCCTTGAGGAGTTCCCGGGCTATTACAAGACGGCCGATGCCGGCATCGTCGATGAAGACGGCTATGTCTATGTCATGGCGCGCACCGACGACATCATCAACTGCGCCGGCCACCGCCTGTCGACCGGCGCGATGGAAGAGGTCTGCGCCATGCATCCGGACGTCGCCGAATGCGCGGTCATCGGTATCGCCGACGAGCTCAAGGGCCAGATTCCCTGCGGCTTCCTGGTGCTCAAGCACAATGTCAATCGCGACTTCAAGGTGATCGAGCGCGAGATTGTCCAACTCGTGCGCGACGAAATCGGCCCGGTTGCCGCCTTCAAGAACGTCATGAAGGTCGATCGCCTGCCCAAGACCCGCTCCGGCAAGATCCTGCGCGGCACCATGCAGAAGATCGCCGACGGCATGCCGTGGAAAATGCCGGCAACGATCGACGACCCGGCCATCCTTGAAGAGATCACCGCGGTCCTGAAGCAGCACGGCGTGGCCAAATAGGCCGCGCTGCATGCGCCCAAAAAGAAAACGCCCCGACCTGTTTCCAGACCGGGGCGTTGTTCATTCCGGGAGCGGAGACGATCAGAAGCGATCGTCGTCCTCGTCGTCCTGGCGATCGGACTTCAGCGACTTGAGCTTGGAGAAGACGGCATTGACGTCGATTTCCTTCTCTTCCTCGCGCTCATAGCTGAAGCCGAGGTTTTCGGTCTCACTGGCCGACTGCAGGGTCGCGCCGAGTTCGGCAGCGGTCGGCAGCGGACGGCCCTTCGAGGCCTTTTCGACTTCCATGTCCAGATCGATCTGGCTGCAAAGGCCGAGCGTGACCGGATCCATCGGCGTCAGGTTGGCCGAATTCCAGTGCGTGCGGTCGCGGATCTGCTCGATTGTCGACTTGGTGGTGCCGACGAGGCGCGAGATCTGCGCGTCCTTCAGTTCCGGATGGTTGCGGACCAGCCAGAGGATGGCGTTCGGGCGATCCTGGCGCTTCGAAACGGGGGTATAGCGCGGGCCGCGGCGCTTGCTGTCGGGAACGCGAACCTTCGGCTCGGAGAGCTTCAGCTTGTAGTTTACGTCCTTTTCAGCGCGCGCGATTTCGTCGCGCGACAGCTGGCCGGTTGCGATCGGATCGAGACCCTTGATGCCCTGCGCCGCTTCGCCGTCCGCGATCGCCTTCACCTCGAGCGGGTGAAGCTTGCAGAACTGCGCGATCTGGTCGAACGACAGCGCAGTGTTGTCGACGAGCCATACGGCAGTCGCTTTCGGCATGAGCAAAGTTTGAGCCATGGAAACAATCCTTCTCTGCGTCCGCGCCGGGAGCCGCGGGCCGTGGGTCTCAACCACAATTTCCGGAAATCAAGGGTTATATAGCCGCAAAAGTCGACGAATGCAATTCGTCTGCTTAAGAATGACCTTTGTCTAATTGCTGTGGTGCCTTTAGCTGCTATGAATGAACCACAAGGGTCCGGGAGGAGTGCCTGGGACCGTGACTGAGTTGGCGCGTCAACATGAGGAGGTGTTCATGTCAGCCAAGAAATACCCTGTGCTGAAGTCGGCGAAGAGCCGTGCCCTGATCGACAAGGACAAGTACCTGAAATGGTACGAGGAAAGCATCGAGAATCCCGAGAAGTTCTGGGATAAGCACGGCAAGCGGATCGACTGGTTCAAGCCCTATACCAAGGTCAAGAACACCAGCTTCAAGGGCAAGGTTTCGATCAAATGGTATGAAGACGGCCTGACCAATGTCTCGTACAACTGCATCGACCGTCACCTGAAGACCCATGGCGAGCGCACCGCGATCATCTGGGAAGGCGACAACCCCTATATCGACAAGAAGATCACCTACAACCAGCTCTACGACAACGTCTGCCGTCTGGCCAATGTGCTCAAGGATCAGGGCGTCAAGAAGGGTGATCGCGTTACCATCTACATGCCGATGATCCCGGAAGCGGCCTATGCGATGCTGGCCTGCGCGCGTATCGGCGCCATTCACTCCGTGGTGTTCGGTGGCTTCTCTCCCGATGCGCTTGCCGGCCGTATCGTCGACTGCGAATCCACTTTCGTCATCACCTGCGACGAAGGTCTGCGCGGCGGCAAGCCGGTTCCGCTCAAGGAAAACTGCGACACCGCAATCGACATTGCCGCCAAGCAGTATGTGATCGTCAACAAGGTTCTGGTCGTGCGCCGCACCGGCGGCAAGATCGGCTGGGCGCCGGGCCGCGACCTCTGGTATCACGTCGAAACCGCCAAGGCGAAGCCGGACTGCCCGCCGGTCAAGATGCGCGCGGAAGATCCGCTCTTCATCCTTTACACCTCGGGTTCGACCGGCAAGCCGAAGGGCGTCGTTCATACGACCGGCGGCTATCTGGTCTATGCCTCGATGACGCATGAATACGTCTTCGACTACAAGGATGGCGAGATCTATTGGTGCACGGCCGATGTCGGCTGGGTGACCGGCCATTCCTACATCGTCTACGGCCCGCTCGCCAATTGCGCGACGACGCTGATGTTCGAAGGCGTGCCGAACTTCCCCGATCAGGGTCGTTTCTGGGAAGTCGTCGACAAACACAAGGTCAATGTCTTCTACACCGCCCCGACGGCCATCCGCTCGCTGATGGGTGCCGGCGACCAGTTCGTCAAGCGCTCCTCGCGTTCGTCGCTGCGTCTCCTCGGTTCGGTCGGCGAGCCGATCAACCCGGAAGCCTGGGAGTGGTATTACAACACCGTCGGCGAGCAGAAATCGCCGATCGTCGATACCTGGTGGCAGACGGAAACCGGCGGCATTCTGATCTCGCCGCTGCCGGGCGCGACCGACCTCAAGCCGGGCTCGGCCACCCTGCCCTTCTTCGGCGTCAAGCCGCAGCTGGTCGACAATGAGGGCAATGTGCTTGAGGGTGCCACGGACGGCAATCTCTGCATCGTCGACAGCTGGCCGGGTCAGGCCCGCTCGATCTATGGCGACCATCACCGCTTTGCCGAGACCTACTTCTCGACCTACAAGGGCAAGTACTTCACGGGTGACGGTTGCCGCCGCGACGAGGATGGCTATTACTGGATCACCGGTCGCGTCGACGACGTTCTCAACGTCTCCGGCCACCGTCTCGGTACCGCCGAAGTCGAATCGGCGCTGGTTTCGCACCACTTCGTGTCGGAGGCCGCCGTCGTCGGTTATCCGCACCCAATCAAGGGCCAGGGCATTTATTGCTATGTCACCCTGATGGCGGAACACGAAGCCGACGAGGCGCTGCGCCAGGAACTGATCAAGCATGTGCGCGCCGAGATCGGCCCGATCGCGACGCCGGACAAGATCCAGTTCGCACCTGGCCTGCCGAAGACCCGCTCGGGCAAGATCATGCGCCGTATCCTGCGCAAGATCGCCGAGGACGATTTCGGGGCTCTTGGCGACACCTCGACACTCGCCGATCCGAGCGTCGTCGATGACCTGATCGCCAACCGGCAGAACAGGAGCGCCTGACCGGCATTGCTGATCTCGAAATGACAAAGGCCCCTTCGATGCGTCGAAGGGGCTTTTTTGTTTGGCGGGCAATCGCAAGACGCCGGCAGATACGTGTGCCTGCCGAGGGCATTCTCCGGCGACGGCCCGGACCACCATGCCAGTCGGCGAAGACGGTTCAGTTGGTCAGGAGCAGGACGGTGTCTTCTTTTTGCCGCCGCGATAGGGATCGGCCAATCCGGCGGAGAGAAGCACCGCCGCCGGATCGCTGCCGTCAGCGAGCGTCAACGTGGCCACCACGCGGCCGTAATATTTGTCTCCGGAAATCGCGGTCAATGCGACGATCGGCGATGCCTGCAAGAGCGCGGTGAGGGTCGCCTGTGCTTCGACTGCCGCATGGCGGACGGCGGGGCAGCGCGATTTCAGTTCGGGCGCATCGATGCCGCGCAGGCGGACATAGGTTTTGACCTGATGGTCGGGCCATGGCCGGGCACTGACCAGAACGGTGTCGCCGTCGATCACCCGGATGAGCTCGGCCTCGACCGGTCCTTCAATCCGCTCTGCGGCTAGCCCTCGGCTTATCGACGTCCCGCCGAAAAGCAGCGTGAGCGGGATCAAGACAGCAATCGAAAGGGCAAGGTTGCGCATGGCTGGAGCATATTCCTATGTTTCCGGCCAATCAATAGGCTTTTATTCTTACGGATCAAAAGTCGATCGCACGACCCTTGATCTCCCAGTCGCCGAACCGGGCGGGATCTGCCCCGCCGCGTCCGCCGATTTCCGGCGCGGGTTCTGCCTTTTGCTCCAGGCGTCGCCGTTCATCTGCTTCGGCCAGAGCGCGCTTCGCTGCTTCGCTCAGCGGCTTGCGGGGCTCCTCAATCATGGCCTCGGTCGCGGTGGCCTGGAGATTGTCGTTGTCGGCGCTGGTGGTCATGTCCGATTCGTTCCGGCGATCATTGAAACTTGCCTTGGGCCATTTACATCTAGTGCAGTCCGCGTCGCCAACCAAGGGCGATACGGCATTTGCGTCCAGTGACGGAGAAAGAAGCCATGAATCTGATGCGTACCGCCATGCTGCTGGCCTTCATGACGGCCCTGTTCATGGGAGTCGGTTATCTCATCGGTGGCCAGTCCGGCATGCTGATCGCCCTCGTGATCGCTGCCGGCATGAACTTCTTTTCCTACTGGAACTCCGATCGCATGGTGCTTTCGGCCTATCACGCCCAGGAGGTCGACGAACAGACGGCGCCGGAGTTCTATCGCATGGTGCGGGACCTCTCGGCCAATGCCGGTCTGCCCATGCCGCGCGTCTACGTCTTCGACAATCCCCAGCCGAATGCCTTTGCCACCGGGCGCAATCCGCAGAATGCCGCGGTTGCCGCCTCGACCGGCCTTCTGCGACGGCTGACGCCGGAAGAAGTCGCCGGCGTTATGGCGCATGAGCTCGCCCATGCCGAAAACCGCGATACGCTGACCATGACGGTGACGGCGACGCTGGCCGGTGCGATCTCCATGCTGTCCAATTTCGCCTTCCTGTTCGGCGGCAACCGCGACGACCGCAACAATCCCTTCGGTTTCGTCGGTGTGCTTATTGCCATGATCGTCGCGCCGCTGGCTGCCATGCTGGTGCAGATGGCCATCAGCCGGACCCGCGAATATGCCGCCGACCGTCGCGGGGCTGAGATCTGCGGCAATCCTCGCTGGCTGGCCGCGGCGCTGCAGAAAATCGCCGGCGACGCCGCGCATATCGAGAACAATGATGCCGAGCGCAATCCTGCGACCGCGCACATGTTCATCATCAATCCCCTGTCCGGCCAGCGCATGGACAACCTGTTTTCGACCCATCCGAACACGGAAAACCGGATCGCCGCGCTGCTTGAGATGTCGGAAACCGGACTTGGGGGATCGACGCGGCCGGAGCGCACTGCTAATGCGCCCCGTAAATCGCGTTCCGTACCGAATACCGGGTGGGGCCGCGGTGGCGCCGAACCACCCAAGGGACCATGGTCTTGAACGACGAAACACCGCGCGGCAAAGCAAAGAATTCCCGATCGAATCGGCCGTCCGGCGGCCCTTCGCGCGACGCTCCTGCGCCCAAGCCCGGCCTGGATGCGCGTCTGGCGGCAACCAAGATCCTCGGTGCGGTGATCGACAAGAAGACGCCGCTCGACGGTATGCTGGACGCCGAACACGGCAATCCGGCCCTGCGCGAGCTGTCGGATGCGGATCGTGCACTGGTGCGCGCCATGCTGCACAGCGCGCTTCGCCACCTGCCCCGCATCGAGGCAATCCTCGACAGCCTGCTCGATACGCCGCTGCCTGATGGCGCCCGGTCGCTGAAGCACCTGCTGATCATCGCCGCCGCGCAGATGCTCTATCTCGACGTTCCGGATCATTCGGCCGTCGATCTTGCGGTCGAACAGGCCAATCGTGATCCGCGCAATCGTCGCTTCGCCAAGCTGGTCAATGCGCTTCTGCGGCGTATCGGTCGGGAAAAGTCGCGTCTGCTCGAGACCTACAATGATGTGCCGTGCCTGCCGGCCTGGTTCCTTGACCGGCTGACGGCGGTGTACGGCCGCGAGGCTGCCCTGGCCATTGCCGAGGCTCGGCTGCAGCCTGCCGCCATCGACCTGACGGTCAAGCAGGATGCCGAAGGCTGGGCCGCGCGGCTGAACGGCAAGGTCCTGCCGACGGGCAGCGTAAGGCTGGAGAAGTTCCGCGGCGCCATCCCGACGCTGGAGGGCTTCGAGGACGGCATGTGGTGGGTCCAGGATGCGGCCGCCTCCATTCCCGCCAAGCTGTTCGGCGATCTCACCGGCAAGCGCGCCGCCGACCTCTGCGCTGCTCCGGGCGGCAAGACCGCGCAGCTCATCGCCATGGGCGCGTCCGTCACGGCCGTCGAACAGTCGCAATCCCGCCTCAAGCGGCTTCAGGGCAATCTCGCCCGGCTCGGGCTCGAAGCCGACTGCGTGCTGGCGAACCTGATGGATTTTGCGCCCGAGCAGCTGTTCGACGCCGTTCTGCTCGATGCGCCCTGCTCGTCTACCGGCACCATGCGCCGCCACCCCGACGTTGCCTGGACCAAGGGGCCGGCCGACATTGCCAAGCTCGCCGAACTGCAGGAAAAGCTTCTGCGTCACGCGCTGACGCTCGTCTCTTCCGGTGGCATTGTCGTGTTTTCCAACTGTTCGCTTGATCCGCTGGAGGGCGAGGACATGGTCGAGCGTGTGCTCGCCGACACACCCGATTGCCGCCGTGTTCCGATCGCCCCTTCCGACTGGCCGGGCCTGGAAGAGGCCATTACGCCGCGCGGCGAGTTTCGCACCACGCCGGCCATGCTGGCCGAGGCCGGCGGGCTCGACGGCTTCTATGCCTGCGTAATTGCTAAAATTTAACGGAAATTTCACTAGAATTGTTAGACTTTGAAGGAATGCGCGCTCGCCGCCTCATCAATAGGGTCCTGCCGCGCCGTTCGGACGGGCTCGATCCGAAGAGGGTGGTAGACGAGCGAAGGAATGATGGCGCGGTGTCCGCGCATGGTGTTCGTGCTGGAAACGCTCCAGAGCCACGGCTTGGGAAGATCATGCGACTGTCGCAACGCCAAAGGCTGGCCTATCTGTACGTCGCGGAGACCCTGCGTCGTCTGGCCCGCCTGTTTGCGCTGCCGCGGGCCATGGCGATCGGTCTTCCCGGTGCCGCGCCCGGCCGGCTGATCGTCGCGCCGACGGACCTGCGCGCGATCGATCCCTTCGTGGCGGAGGAGATCTATGAGGGGCGGTTCCCGCTTGCCGGCCGCGTGCTCGATGCCGGCAACCAATCGCCGTTCCTGCTGGAATTGCCATCCTATCACTTTGCCGTCAGGCTCCACACCTTCTCCTGGCTGCGCCATATCCGCTCCGACAAGAGCGCCGAGGCCTGCGCCAACGCGCGCGCCATCGTCGACGACTGGATCGAGCTGCATGGGTCGCGGATCGACGGCGTCGCCTGGGAGACCGACGTCATCGCCCAGCGCATCATTGCCTGGCTGTCGCATTCCACCGTCGTGCTGCAGGATGCCGATGGCGGCTTCTACAAGCGTTTCCTGTCCAGCCTCTCCTTCCAGGTGCGTTATCTGCGGCGCTGCGCCCGCCATGCGCCCGCCGGCCTGCCGCGACTGCGGCTGCGGATCGCGCTCGCCATGGCCTCGATCTCGATGGAGAGCCGGGCGTCGACCGTGCGGCGGGCCGCGCGTGAGCTGAACCGAGAGATCGAGCGGCAGATCCTTCCCGACGGCGGGCATGTTTCGCGAAACCCGCAAACCGCGGTGGAACTGCTGTTCGACCTTCTGCCGCTCAGGCAGACCTACATCAATCTCGGCCATGATGTGCCGGTAAAGCTCATCCCGGCAATCGACCGCATGTATCCGGCCATCCGTTTCTTTCGCCACCAGAGCGGCGATCTCGCCTTGTTCAACGGCGCAAGTTCGGCGCTGGCCAATGATCTGATGTCGGTGCTACGCTATGACGAGACGGCCGGGCAGCCCTTCAAGGCCCTGCCCCATTCGCAATATCACCGCATGACGGCCGGCGGCACCGTGCTGCTCGTCGATACCGGCCTGCCGCTGTCGGCGGATCTGTCGCGCACCGCCCATGCCGGCTGTCTGTCCTTCGAACTCTCCTCCGGGCGCCACCGCTTCATCATCAACAGCGGATCGCCGCGTTTTGCCGGCGAGAAGCTGCGTCAGCTGGCGCGCACCACGGCGGCGCATTCCACGGTCTCGGTTGGCACCACCTCGTCGGCGCGGTTTTCCGGCTCCGACTATCTCGGTCCGGTCATGGTCGCCGGCGTGTCGCGCGTCGAGGTTTCGCGCCAGACCGGCCCCGATCGCAGCGACCGGCTGTGTGCCAATCATGACGGCTATCTCTCCCGCTTCGGTCTGTTGCACGAGCGCGAGATCCGCATCAACGAAGCCGGCAACAAGATTGCCGGGCGCGACCGGTTCCTGACGGCCGACGGCCTGCCCGCCACCGAGGCGCCGCCCGAGCCGGCCGTCGCCCGCTTCCACGTGCATCCGGCGATCACGCTGGAGCGGGTCGATGACCGAAAGGTGCGCCTGGTGGCGCCGGATGGCGAGAGCTGGACCTTCTCCATCCCGGCTGGCGAGCTGGCGATCGGCGAGGATGTGTTCTTTGCCGATGCCTCGGGTGTCAGGCCGTCCAGCCAGCTGGAGATCGCCTTCCTCGGGCCGGAAATCCGCTGGTTTCTCGCCCATCACGCATAGAATGGTTCCATCCTCCGGTCAGCTGTGCTAGGCGGCGGCATCGCGCTCGCGATCTCCCATCCCACGCGGCGCGGCACCTCAGACCGGAGCAGAACCATGGCCGTCGCATCCAAGAAAATCCCCGTTCCCGACCGCGTGAAAATCCGCACCGCGCTTTTGTCCGTCTCCGACAAGAGCGGTGTCGTGGAACTGGCGCGCGCGCTCGACGCCATGGGCGTGAAGCTCTTGTCGACCGGCGGCACGCACAAGGCGATCGCGTCGGCAGGGCTGCCGGTCATCGATGTCTCCGAGATAACCGGCTTTCCTGAGATCATGGACGGTCGCGTCAAGACGCTGCACCCCAATGTTCACGGCGGCCTGCTGGCCATCCGCGACGATGCCGAGCATGTCGAGGCCATGCGCGCCCACGGCATCCAGTCGATCGATCTCTCCGTCATCAACCTCTACCCGTTCGAGGAAGTGCGCGCCGCTGGCGGCGACTACCCGACCACGGTCGAGAATATCGACATTGGCGGCCCTGCCATGATCCGCGCCTCGGCCAAGAACCACGCCTATGTCACGGTCCTCACCGACCCGTCCGACTATCCGGTCCTGCTCGAGGCGCTGAAGGCCGACGACGGCCAGACCACTTATGCGCTGCGCCAACAGTTCGCCGCCAAGGCCTTTGCCCGCACGGCGGCCTATGACGCGGTGATCTCCAACTGGTTCGCCGAGGCGCTGTCAATCGACATGCCGCACTATCGCAGCATCGGCGGCGTGCTGAAGGAAGCCATGCGCTACGGCGAAAACCCGCACCAGAGCGCCGGCTTCTACGTCACCGGCGACCAGCGTCCGGGCGTTGCCACCGCCACCCTGCTTCAAGGCAAGCAGCTCTCCTACAACAACATCAACGATACGGATGCGGCCTTCGAGCTGGTCGCCGAATTCCCGGCCGAACAGGGCCCGGCCTGCGCGATCATCAAGCACGCCAACCCCTGCGGCGTCGCCACCGGCCCGAGCCTGGTCGAGGCCTACAAGCGGGCCCTCGCCTGCGATTCCACCTCGGCCTTCGGCGGCATCATCGCGCTCAACCAGATGCTCGACGCAGCCACCGCCGAAGAGATCGTCAAGCTCTTCACCGAGGTGATCATCGCCCCCTCGGTCAGCGACGAGGCCAAGGCGATCATTGCGGCCAAGCCCAATCTCCGCCTTCTGACCACCGGTGCCCTGCCCGATCCGCGCGCCCGCGGCATCGTCGCCAAGACCGTCTCGGGCGGCCTGCTCGTCCAGTCGCGCGACAATGTCATGGTCGAGGATCTGGAACTCAAGGTGGTCACCAAGCGCGCACCGACGGCAACCGAGCTTGAGGACATGAAGTTCGCCTTCAAGATCGCCAAGCACGTCAAGTCGAACGCCGTGATCTACGCCAAGGATGGCCAGACGGCCGGCATCGGCGCCGGCCAGATGAGCCGCGTCGATTCCGCCCGTATCGCCGCGCTGAAGGCCGAAGACGCTGCCAAGGCGCTGGGCCTCGCCGAACCGCTGACCAAGGGCTCGGCCGTCGCCTCCGAAGCCTTCTATCCCTTTGCCGACGGTCTGCTGGCCGCCATTGCCGCCGGTGCCACGGCCGTCATCCAGCCGGGTGGCTCGATGCGCGATGCCGATGTCATCGCCGCCGCCGACGAGCACAATGTTGCGATGGTCTTTACCGGTATCCGCCATTTCCGCCACTGAGTGCGGATCGGCTCCATGAGACATCAAAAGGCCCGGGGAACCGGGCCTTTTTTCATGCCTCGAGCGGCTTGGCAGGATGGGCGGCGGGATAGGGTGTCTTCAGCAGGATGACGAGGCCGCCCAGCAGGAAGACGATGAGGCTCGCCATGCCGATGCGCGCCGATCCTGTCCAATAGGTGAGCACCGAGAAAGACAGCGTGGCCATGAAACTCGTGGCGCGACCCGAAAGCGCATAGATGCCGAAATAGCGCCCGGCTTCTGCGGGGCTCACGCTGCGGGCCAGATAGGAGCGCGAGGAGGCCTGTACCGGCCCGAAGGAAATGCCGATCAGCAGGCCGTAGAGGATATAGGCCTTTTCCGCCGGGGTTGAGAACAGGCCGTCGGTGGAGGCGATCGGCAAGTCGATCAGGCCGAACAGGGTGAAGTCCGGCCCGGTCGAGATCATGCCCAGCGTCGCAGCCAGGAGCAGCACGAGCGCCAGCACCACGACGAATTTCGACCCAAGCCAACGGTCGAGCGAACTGGCCGCGACGCAGCCGAAGATCGCGATCACGTTGAGAATAATGCCGTAGATGCCGATCTCCATCGTGTGCCAGCCGAACATGGCGGCGGCGAAGATGCCGCCGAGCGTCAGCAAGCCGTTGACACCGTCCTGGTAGATCATCCGGCCGACAAGGAAGCGCAGGATGCCCGGCTTGTGTTTCAGTTCGCCAAGGGTGTTTCGCAGTTCGCCGAGGCCGGAACGAACCGCGCCTGCGAGCGGCTTGCCGCGGCTGGCGTCCGGCGTGAACAGGAACATCGGCAGGATGAAGACGAGATACCACAGTGCCGAGATCGGGCCGGTGACACGGGCGTCTTCGCCGGTTGCCGGATCAAGACCGAAGAGCGGTGTCGCTCCAAGGATCGTCTTGCCGGTTTCCGGGCTGGCCGCGATGAACAGCACGACGCTGATCAGCACGATCATGCCGCCGAGATAGCCCATGCCCCAGGCGATGTTGGACACGCGGCCCACGTCCTTCTGGCCGATGAGCCGGGTCATCATGGAATCGTTGAAAACGATGGAGAACTCGGCGGCCGTGGTCGCCAGCACCATCAGAAGGACGATGAAGGATACCGAGGCTCCCGGTGCCGCCGTCCATAGAAGGCAAAGCGCGGAGATCTTGATCGCGGCAAAGAAGGCGATCCATGGCTTTCGTGAGCCGGATTCGTCGGCGATGGCACCGAGGATCGGCGACAGTACGGCAATGACCACCGAGGAGATCGTCGCCATGTTGCTCCAGGTCGCCTGCGCCGAAATCGGATCGCTTGTCATGCGCGACACGAAATAGGGGCCGAAGATGAAGGTGGTGATCACCGTGAAGAAGGGCTGGGCCGCCCAGTCGAACAGCATCCATCCCACGACGCCGCGGCTATAGATGCCGCCGCGGCGCTCTCCCGTCGCTTCCGCCGTGTTTGTCACGCAAGATCCCTTCCCCGATCGATCGAGGCGGAGACTGTCACTTTGTCCGGTCGTCCGCAAGATCGCTGAGCAGGCTTGCGGCCACCGCGACCTTGGCGAGGCTCGATTCGCCGGCTTCGCTCAGCGCCTGAAGCTCGCTGCCGAGCCTCTCGACGCGTGTCCTGGCTGCCGCCAGCCAGGCATTGACGGGGTTCTTGTCCCGCCCGTGCTGGCTGAGCGCCGAGACCACGATATTGCGTCGCGCAGCCGCGATCTGGTCCATGCTGCGGGCCAGCGCCTGGCTCTCGTAATGATCGCTGCTGACGATGCGGTTGCCGGCGGACAGGATGCGGTCGATGCGGAATGCGTCCGACACAGCGAAATAGGCCTCGATCACCCGCACCAGAGGCGCCTCGGTGCGCGCGGCGATCTGCATCACCTCGGGCACGAGAACCAGCGCCAGCAGGGCGACGACCTCTTCGGCAATCGCAGCCGGTGCGCCGGCCTCCACGAGATCGGCGACCTCGTTCTGGAAGGTGGCTCGCAGGTTTGCCGGCAGCGCGCTGGCAAAGGCCTGCCTAGAGGCCTTGACCGCCGTCTTCAGCCGGTTGAGCGCGTCGGACAGATCGCCGGCAGCCATGCCCGTTTCCACGAGAAGGCGCGTGACGCCGGCATAGACACGCGCCACGATCGCGTGCAGGCGGTTCTGTGTCTCACCGGGGATCTTGGCGTCGAGCGCGTCGATCTTCTCCCAGACGGCCGGCAACTGCAGGCCGTCTCGCGTGATGAGCGCGGCTTTCACAATCTGCGGCGGCAGGGCGGCGGTCGCATCACCGATGGCGGCCACGAAGCCCGGTCCGCCGCGGTTGATCACGTGGTTTGCGAGCACGGTCGCGACGATTTCCCGATGCAGGCGATGGTTCGCGATGTCGCCAGCATAAGCCTTGCGCATGCGGGCGGGGAAGTAGTTGGTGAGCGCGCTTTCGCAATAGGGATCGTCCGGCAGGTCGGATGCCACCAGCTGATCGAACAGCACCAGCTTGGCATAGGAGAGGAGCACGCCGATCTCGGGTCGCGTCAGCGGCTTGCCGGCGGCATAGCGTTCACCGAGCGTGGCGTCGTCGGGCAGGGTTTCCACCTTGCGGTTCAGTCGGCCGAGACCTTCAAGATAGGTCATCAGTCGGCCGAGTTCCTCGCGGTTGACGGCGCCCTTGCGCTCGGTCAGCGAAATCGCCAGCGTCTGCAGGTAGTTGTTGCGTAGCACGAGGGCTGCGACTTCGTCGGTCATGTCCGAGAGCAGCTTGTCGCGCTTGTCGCGCGAGAGGCGGCTGTCGGCAAGGGCCGGCGACAGGGCGATCTTGATGTTGACCTCCACGTCGGACGAATTGACACCCGCCGAGTTGTCGATCGCATCGGAGTTCAGCCGCCCGCCCGACAGCGCATAGGCGATGCGGCCCTTCTGGGTGACGCCGAGATTGGCGCCCTCGCCGATCACCTTGGCGCGGACTTCGCCGCCGGTCACGCGGATCGCATCATTGGCGCGGTCGCCGACCTCGGAATCGGCCTCGTCCGGCGCCTTGATATAGGTGCCGATGCCGCCGAACCACAGAAGATCCACCGGGGCCTTGAGGATTGCGTTCATGATGTCGAACGGCGTCGCGACCGTCTTGTCCAGACCGATGACGGCTGCCGCTTCCGGCGTCAGCGTCACGGACTTCTCCGCGCGCGAGATGATCATGGCGCCCTTCGACAGGCGCTTGCGGTCGTAGTCCTGCCAGCTGGAGCGCGGCAGGGCGAACATGCGCTTGCGCTCGGCAAACGAGACGGCCATGTCCGGATCGGGGTCGATGAAGATGTCGCGATGGTCGAAGGCGGCCACAAGCTTGATCTTTTCCGATAGCAGCATGCCATTGCCGAACACGTCGCCCGACATGTCGCCGACGCCGGCAACCGTGAACGGCGTGGTCTGAATGTCGATGTTCATCTCGCGGAAGTGGCGCTTGACCGCTTCCCAGGCGCCACGCGCGGTGATGCCCATCTTCTTGTGGTCGTAGCCGGCCGAACCGCCCGAGGCAAAGGCGTCGTCGAGCCAGAAGCCCGCGGCCTGGGCGAGACCGTTCGCCGTGTCGGAGAAGGTCGCCGTGCCCTTGTCGGCGGCGACGACGAAGTAAGGATCGTCCTCGTCGAGACGCACGGTGTCGAGCGGCGGCACGATCTTGCCGGAAACGATGTTGTCGGTGATCGACAGCATGGTGGTGATGTAGGTCTTGTAGGCCTGGGTGCCGGCGGCCAGCCAGGCGTCACGGCTGCCGCCGACCGGCAGCTGCTTCGGGAAGAAACCGCCCTTGGCGCCGACCGGCACGATGACCGCGTTCTTGACCTGCTGCGCCTTAACGAGACCCAGCACTTCCGTGCGGTAGTCCTGTGCACGATCCGACCAGCGCAGACCGCCGCGGGCGACCTTGCCGAAGCGCAGGTGAACGCCCTCGACCTCGACACCATAGACGAAGATCTCGCGGAACGGCCGCGGTTCCGGCAGACCGTCAAGGCGATGCGGATCGAATTTGAAGGCGAGCATCGGGTGCTGACCCTCGGCATAGACCGGCTGGAAATAATTGGTGCGCAGCGTCGCTTCGACGGAGTTTACATAGCGGCGCAGGATGCGGTCCTCGTCGAGGCTCGGCACCGAGGCGAGCGCGGTTTCCAGTTGCTGACGGGCGTCGGCCTGCTTGCGCTGGCGCAGCTTGTCGCTGAGCTTCGGGTCGAAGGTCTGCTCAAACAGCGACAGGATGCCAGCGGCGATGCCGGGATGCTTGTACAGCGTATCGGCAATGTGGCGGGGCGAATAGACGAAGCCGCACTGGCGCAGATGGGCGGCATAGGCCCGCAGCACATTGGCCTGGCGGGCCGTCAGTCCGGCCGTCAGCACCAGACGGTTGAAGGCGTCGTTGTCGAGTGTGCCGGTGAAGGAGAGGACGAAGGCCTCCTCCAGCAGCCGGCCGTGGGTGGCGATGTCGAAGGCGCGGCCGCCCTGGACCTCCAGTTCCATGTCGTGCAGCACGACCAGGCCCTGGTTGTCGCTGCCCTCGTTGATGCCGATGTCGAAGGTGCGCTCGCTGATGACGTTGAAGCCGAGGTTTTCGAGCAGCGGCACGCGGCGCGACAGCGGCAGATGGGCGCCGGCATGGAAGATCTTGAGATAGAGCAGCGGCCCTTCCTCGCCCTTCACCTCATGGAAGGCGATCGAGATCGGCGCGCCGTTCAGGCAGGCCTCGATATGGCGCAGGTCCTCGACCGCTTCCTCGGCGGTGAAAGCCTCCTGGAAGGCCTGGGTGACGGACAGCTTAGGCGCGCTGCTGCCGGCAAGGGCGGCAAACCGGTCGTCCCAGCGCGCGGTGATCTCGCGCACGGCCTCCTCAAGCTTGGCCTGGGCGATCCGCGGCGTCTTGCCCTCCGAGCGGCCGATGATGATGTGGACGCGGGCCACGCCGCCTTCCGGGAAGGCCGGGTAATAGGCCGAGACATGGCCTTCGTAGACCGTCTTGAAATAGTGGCCGATCTTCTCGCGTACGATCGAGTTGTAGTCCTCGCGCGGGACGTAGACGATCAGCGAGACGAAACGGTCGAACTGGTCGATGCGCGGCAGCACGCGCACGCGCGGCCGTTCGGCCAGATCGTTGATCTGTTCGCAGAACTTGGCGAGCAGGTCGGTGTCGATCTGGAAGAGGTCGTCACGCGGATAGGATTCCAGCGTGTTTTCCAGAATGCGGCCGGAATGGCTCTGCGGGTCGAAACCGAAATGACTGATGACCTTGTCGACCTTGGCGCGCAGCAGCGGGATCTGGCTCACCGAGCTGGTATAGGCGGTCGCGGTGAACAGACCGACGATGCGCAGCTCGCCGATCACCTTGCCGTCCGGCCCGAAACGCTTGACACCGACATAGTCCATATAGGCGCGGCGGTGGACGACCGATTTCACGTTCGCCTTGGTCACGATCAGGAAGTCCGGCCCCTGAAGGAAGGCGAGGATTTCCGGCGTGGTGGTCACCGCGTGCTTGCCCTGTCGCAGCACCAGGACGTCGGGATCGGACAGGATGCCGAGACCCTGACCAAGGCTGCGCTCGACCCGGGCGTCGGCGCCTTCGCCGGTATAGGTGTATTCGCGCATGCCGAGGAAGGTGAAATTGTCCTTGCGCAGCCAGTCGAGGAAGGCGAGCGCCTCGTCGCGGTCGGCCTTGCGGCGGCCGGCCACCGTCGACGACAGCTCCGCCATGGCCGTATCGAGCAGCGAGAGCATCGGCTTCCAGTCGGAATAGGCCATCTTGACCTTGGCCAGCACCGAAGCGAGGTTTTCCTCGAGCGCGCGCGCCTGCTCGGCCGACAGCGGCGCCAGGTGGATCTGCATGTAGCTGACGCGGACGACGCCCTCGGCTTCGTTGTCCGGCGTCGAAAGACTGACGCCGCCGTCGGCCGACAGCGACAGGATCGGATGCACGGCCATGGTGATGTCGCGGTAGAGGCTGGTGACCTCGCCCATGACCGAGTCGTAGAGGAAAGCCTTGTTGTGATCGACGATCGACAGCACGCTGACCGGGATTCCGGTCGGGGTCACGTCTTCGATGGCCTCTATGACGATGCGTGGTGCGCTGCCGTCCCAGGCGGCGAGGTCAGCTGCCGCGCGAACGGATGAAAACGCAAGCATTTCAGGCGTGTAGATCTCGAGATCGTCATTGCTGGCGCGGCCGAACAGAATACCTGGATCAACAAAGGCCTCGCCGTTCGCCTCTGCTATCCGGCGGGCGCTGTCGAACTGCTGCTCTCGCCGGGTCTTCTTGGTCGCGACCATTGTTCACTCCTCCAATGTCATGCGCAAGTTGCACACGTGTACAATAAAATTCCTTGCAGAAACATGATCGATTGCGGCCGGAACCATGGAAATTTATGGGCCTTGGATCGTCAAAACCTAGGAGCGATGTTGACAGATTCGAGCGAACGGCCGATCAACGGCGCGGCCAACATGGATCTTCCGTCATGACAGAGCAGTCGCCCGGTGCGGTCATCGTCATCTCGAGCCACGTCGTACGCGGTTCGGTGGGCAATCGTGCGGCGGTGTTCGCGCTGGAAAGCCTGGGCTTTCCGGTCTGGGCCCTGCCCACCGTGGTGCTGCCCTGGCATCCCGGCCATGGTCCCTCGACCCGGCTAACCTTTGCCGAAGACGATTTCGACCGCGCGATCGACGATCTCATCCGCGCGCCCTGGCTGTCCGAGGTCAAGGCGGTGCTGACCGGCTATTTCGGCAATGCCGCCCAGCCCCGTTCGGTCGCCCGGCTGGTCAAGGCCCTGCGCGAGCAGAACGAGGATCTTCTCTACGTTTGCGATCCGGTGATGGGCGATGTCGGCGGGCTCTATATCCGGGAAGAAACGGCGGTGGCCATCCGCGACTGTCTCATTCCGCTCGCCTCGGTCGCCACCCCCAATCGCTACGAGCTGGAATGGCTGGTCGGCTCGCCTCTTGCGACCAATGCGGAGATCATGGAGGCGGCGCTGTCGCTCGGCCCCTCGCGCATGCTGGTTACTTCGGCGGTGCCGATGATGGCCGGCGGCACCGGCAATCTTTATCTCAGCGGCCGGCACGCGCTCCTGGCGGAGCACCGGCTGATCGACAATCCGCCGAACGGGCTCGGCGACCTCACCTCCGCCGTCTTCCTCGCCAGGCTTCTTTCCGGCGTGCCCGACGAGCGCGCGCTTCAGCTGGCAACCGCCAGCGTCTTTGAGGTACTGGCGCGCACCGCCAAGCGCGGCGGCGACGAACTGACGCTGGAAAGCGACGCCGCCAGCCTTGCCACGCCGATGGCCCTGGTCCAGATGCGCCGACTGCTGCATCCGGCACAAAGGCCGAAACGAAGCTGAGCGCCCCTCGCTTGGCTGCCTTGCGCCCGAAGCTTGCGCGAAACTGTTGCCATTGCCGTCCGGTCGCGCTAATCGGGTAGCCATGAAGCGTTTTCCAGACTCTCTCCTCAATGGCTATCGCAACTTCATGAGCGGCCGCTATGTCGACGAGCGCGAGCGCTATCGCGTCCTTGCCGACCAGGGACAGAAGCCACACACGCTGGTCGTCGCTTGCTGCGACAGCCGCGCGGCGCCGGAGACGATCTTCGACGCCGGGCCGGGCGAGCTGTTTGTCGTTCGCAACGTGGCGAACATGGTTCCCCCCTACGAGCCGGACGGCCAGTATCACTCGACCTCGGCCGCCCTCGAATTCGCCGTCCAGGCCCTGCGGGTTCGCGACATCATCGTCATGGGCCATGGCCGCTGCGGCGGCATCCGCGCAGCCCTTGATCCCAATGCCGAACCGCTGTCGCCGGGCGATTTCATCGGCAAGTGGATGGGGCTCGTCAGCGCCGCTGCCGGCCAGATCCAGAACAACTCGGTGATGACCGCCAGTGAGCGCCAGACGGCGCTCGAGCGCATCTCAATCCGCAATTCCATTGCCAATCTGCGCACCTTCCCCTGCGTGAAAATCCTCGAAGACCGCGGCAAGCTTCAGATCCATGGTGCTTGGTTCGACATTGCCAATGGCGAGCTCTGGGTCATGGACCCGGAAACGCGCGATTTCGTTCGCCTCGAAGCGTGATCTGCCGGCGGCGACCTGACGTCCTTCAGTCCTAATTTAGGAAATGTTCATTCCCAGCCGGTAATCATTGCCGGCTCGTCTGTGGTATCCGACCATGGCTTCGAGTGGCCCCTTGGTCGATGGGACGGAGTTCGGACGGGCATATGGACTTAAAAGCAACGAAAAAAGTCGTCATGGCCGCGCTTCTGTTGCCGAGTCTGGTGATGGGGGCCGAAGCATTCCTGCTCATCGGCCGGGCCGTCGAGCAGTTGCGCGTCCTCCAGGCCGACAAGAACTTCGCCTTTGTCACCTCTGATGCCGGACGCCTCGGATCGTTCACCATCCCGACCGAAGCCAGGGAAACGGGCCGCTACCTGTCCGAGCCGAACGCCTTCAATCGTGCCCGTCTGCACGAGGCGCGCGAAGATGTTGATCGGGACCTCGCCCGGCTGACCAGGGAGCTGAACAACCTCGGACGCGGGCCCGCGACCCTTGGCGGCTTCGAGGACCGCCTGCGCGATGCGATCGCCGGCATCCGGAGCTATCGCATCCGTGTCGATCACGGCAATGCGGTGACTGAGGATATCATTGGCAGATACAAACCGGCCTCTGACACCCATATCGACCTCGTCGACGTCCTACGTTTCGAGATCGCTGATCCGGTGCTCACGCGCAAGCTGCATCTCTTCGTCAATCTCCTCAAGGCAAACGAGACCGGCCTCGTGACCAGCTTCTACGGGGCGCAATACCTGCGTGGCCGCGTTCTGTCCGCGGGGGATCGCGACACCTTCATCCGCGCTGCCGCCATGAAGTCCGAATCCCTGCATCAGCTTGCCGTACATCTCGATAGCGACCGGCTGCAGGGTCTCCTGGATTTCGAAGAGTCGGCCTCGGGACGGTGGTTGCAGGAGACGACGCGCGACATCCTGGCCGGAAAAGCGCAGCCGACACGCGCCCTGGTGCAGCGCTGGTCACGGGAGAACGAGACCCGGATCGCCTTGTGGCAAGGCGCGATCGCCGCGGCGATCGAGGAAATCCGCGCAGCCGGCGACGGCCTCGCCGCGGCGGCCCGTCAACAACTTCTCGTCCTTCTCGGCGCCGTGGGGGTCTTGTCACTGCTGCTCGGCCTGGTGATCGTCGCCGCCATCAAGGGCCTTGGGCTCGCTTCGCGGCTCTTGCGCGAACGCGAGATCCTCGTCGAGGAACTGCGCAATGCCGCACAGACCGACCATCTGACCGGGCTCTACAACCGCCGCGGTTTCGACGGTATGCTGCGCTTCCTGCTGCAGGGTGGGGAGATGCGCCGGGCCTCTGTCATCATCTTCGACCTCGACCGGTTCAAGCAGGTCAACGACCTCCATGGACATCAGGCCGGCGACCTCGTGCTTCAGCGCATCGGCGAGATTGCACGCTCGATGTTCCGCACCGGCGATCTTCTGGCGCGCCATGGCGGTGAGGAGTTTCTGGCGCTGTTGCCCGACTGCGCGCTCGACGCCGCCGCCGAGATCGCCGAGCGCATGCGCCGGGCGATTGAAAGCACCGATTTTGTCCTGGAAAACGGCGTGGTCCTGCGCGTCACGGCCAGCTTCGGCTGCGCCGGTGTTGAGTCGCCGCTCGCGTTTGAAACCGTTTCAGACCTGATCCGACGGGCCGACATCGCGCTCTACACGGCGAAATTCGCTGGCCGCAATCGCATCTCGCTTGATGGCGACAGCGACGTTCTCACGATCGAGCGGCGGGCGATGAGGCAAGCCTGAGCGGCCCGCCCCATTCTTTGGTTCTTATTCGCCGTCGATCTTGGCGCCGATATGGGCGATGGCCTGCTGATAGACGGTCGCCGCGTTCCACCCCTGCAGAGCGCCGTAATTGGCCTGGCCGGGCTGATAGCCGCTGCCCGGTTGCCAGCCGTGGCCACGCAGGAAGTTGGCGGTCGAAGCCAGCGCGTCGGCGCGCGAGCGGACGAGATCGACCCGGCCGTCTCCGTCGCCGTCGACACCGAACTTGACCACATTGCGCGGTAGGAACTGGGTCTGGCCGATCTCGCCATGGGCGGCGCCGCGGGCCGTCATCGCCAGGGTGCCGTTGCCGGCGAGCTGCAGGGCGGCATAGAACTGGTCGGTGAAGTAGTCCGAGCGGCGGCAGTCATAGGCAAGGGTCGCCACGGCCGAGAGAATGTGTTCGTTGCCCATATAGGAGCCGAAGCCGGTCTCCATGCCCCAGATCGCGATCAGCGGGCCGGCCGGAACGCCGTAGCGCTGCTCGATGCGGGCAAACAGCGAAGCATTGTTCTTCTTCATGCCTTTGCCGCGCGCGATGATCGTCGCACCGCCGCGCTTCTGCATGAATTGATCGAAGGATAGCTTGAAGCTCTTCTGGCCGCGGTCGGCGCGGATCGTCGCCGTGTTGTAGGTAACGTTGGCCATCACCTTGTCGAGAAGCTTGGGGCTGACGCCCTTGGCACTCGCTTCTGCCTTGAACGCCTGTTTCCAGGCCTCGAAACCGGATGCGTTGGAGCCGCATTGTGCAGCATTGGCCGCACCGCCGAGGGTGGAAACCATGGCCGTCGTCAGAAACGCCGCCGACAGAAACTTGTACAGTCGCATCTATGCCTCGTATTCTCGAATTAAGACTTTGTCCGCACCATGCCAGCGGACGATGATTCTGTCACGCGGTCGGAAGCTGTTTCGGCGCTGCTTTCGCTCTCTTTGCGATCACGAAAAGAGGAGCTTTCGCCGGCCCCTGAACCCTTTCGGGTCGAGGGACCGGCAAGGTCTGGATCAGGCGGCAGCCTTCGGCTTGATCAGGCCGCGATTGACGAGCAGCTCGGCGATCTGGACGGCGTTGAGGGCGGCGCCCTTGCGCAGGTTGTCGGAGACGATCCACATGTTGAGGCCGTTCTCGACGGTGGCGTCCTCGCGGATGCGCGAAATGAAGGTCGCATCCTCGCCGGCGCATTCGACCGGGGTGACGTAGCCGCCGTTTTCGTGCTTGTCGACGACGAGGCAGCCCGGAGCCTCGCGCAGGATGTCACGGGCCTGGTCGGCGGTGATCTCGTTCTCGAACTCGATGTTGACCGATTCCGAATGGCCGATGAACACCGGCACGCGGACCGCGGTGCAGGTCACCTTGATCTTCGGATCGAGCATCTTCTTGGTTTCGGCGAGCACCTTCCACTCTTCCTTCGTGTAGCCGTCTTCCATGAACACGTCGATGTGCGGGATGACGTTGAAGGCGATGCGCTTGGTGAACTTCTTGGCCTCGATCGGATCGGCGACGAAGACGGCGCGGGTCTGGCTGAACAGTTCGTCCATGCCTTCCTTGCCGGCGCCGGAAACCGACTGGTAGGTCGACACCACGACGCGCTTGATCTTGGCGGCGTCATGCAGCGGCTTCAGCGCGACGACGAGCTGGGCGGTCGAGCAGTTCGGATTGGCGATGATGTTGCGCTTCTTGAAGTCGACGACGGCGTCCGGGTTCACTTCCGGAACGATCAACGGCACGTCGGCGTCGTAGCGCCAGGCCGACGAGTTGTCGATGACGACGCAGCCGGCCGCGCCGATCTTCGGCGACCACTTCTGCGAGATCGTGCCGCCGGCCGACATCAGGCAGATGTCGGTGTCGGAGAAATCGTAGTTTTCCAGGTTCTGCACCTTCAGCACCTTGTCGCCGAAGGAAACCTCGGTGCCCTGCGAGCGGGCGGAGGCCAGCGCCACCACTTCATCGGCCGGGAAGCCGCGCTCGGACAGGATGTTGAGCATTTCGCGCCCGACATTGCCGGTGGCGCCCACGATTGCGATCTTGAAACCCATAAATTGCTCTCTTTCTGTCTCTCATCGGGTGTTGAGGGGGGAGGCGCGTCGAAAACGCGGCTTCCTTGTCCCCGGCCTTGCCGGGGAGAGAGCGGGGGCCAGAGACGTCAGACGGTTTTCGTCGTCGTTTTGGCCTTGGTCGTGATTGAAACGGAAAAACGCATTTCCGCCCGGGCGCGAAGCGCCGGGTTCGATTCCTCTGCGATGTGCCGGCAGAACGAATGCATGTGCGAATCCCTATTCCGGCCAAGCTATTATAAGCTTCTGCGGCAGAGTCAAGCAGAAGCCTGGTTTCGGGCCTGAATTCGCTGCGACAGGTGGTCTTTGCCTGGCCGAAGCCGGTCCTTGGCCGGTGGCGGCGGTCAATCCCCGCCGTCGTGCGGATTGAAGTGCTTGCCGGCATATGGAAGACTGTGTCGCGAAAGTCCAGTCCCTCCGGTTCCCCATGACAATCACCCTTCGCGACGCCGCGGCGGCCGACATGGCCGCAATCACCCGCATCTATGCCGAGGCCGTCCTCACCGGGACCGCCAGCTACGAACTCGTCGCGCCCGACGAGCACGAGATGGCCGCGCGCTTCCGGACCATCACCGGCCAGGGCTATCCCTATATCGTCGCGGTCAATGCTGTGGGCGAGGTCGAGGGCTATGCCTATGCCTCGGCCTTCCGCAGCCGTCCGGCCTATCGCTGGCTGGTGGAGGATTCGATCTATCTCGCCCCGCAGGCACGCGGCAAGGGCATCGGCAAGCTTCTGCTCGAGGCGCTTGTCGGCCGCTGCACGGCGCTGGGATTTCGTCAGATGGTCGCCGTGATCGGCGGGGCAAGCCTTGCCTCCGTCGCGCTACACCGGGCTTGCGGCTTCCGCGAGGTCGGCACGCTCACCGGCACCGGCTTCAAGCTCGGCCAGTGGCTCGACACCGTCTTCATGCAGATTGCGCTCGGTGAGGGCGACACGACCGATCCGGACCCGGAAACCTATCCCGGTACACTGTTTGCCGGCTGAGGCCGATTATTCGACGAGCCGTAGCGACTTGTCGAAGACCTTGAGCACCTGTTTCAGCTCGTGCCCGCGCTTCAGGATGCGACCGTCGGCACCAATCACGCTGAACACCCCCTGTTTGGCGGCCAGCTTGGGGTTCTTCTCGATGCGATAGAGCGGAAACTCGCCTGACCGCTTGAACACCGAAAACACCGCCTTGTCCTTGAGGTGGTCGATGGCATAGTCGCGCCAGAGGCCTTCGCCGACCATCCGGCCGTAGATCCAAAGGATCGCGTCGAGTTCGCGCCGGTGGAAGGTGACGGGCAGGGGGTCGCGGGCCTGGCGGTATTCGTGCAGATCGATGACGGAGGCAGGGGCCAGTTCCTGTGCAGAGACCCCCTCGGGCCTCGTATCCGATTGATCGCTCATCGACGCTTTGCAACCTCGCCTTTGTGACGGATAGACGACAGTCTGCCTCAAGAGGACGAAATTGCAAGCCTTGGCCACCCGCTAAGCGCTGTCGGATCCCGTCGGCAAGCGGCGGCGTCGGCCACAGAACACGGCGGTGGTCATCCGCGACGGCGCTCAGACCCGACGACGGCTGTCGAATTCGCGTGCCACGAGGTCGCGCATGCGGGTCGCGATCGGGCTCATGCGCTTTCCAGCCAGTGTGATGAGGTGATAGGGCGCGACGGATATGTCCTGACGGACATCGAGCCGCGTCACGCCGGTTCCGGTCACATGTCGGCAGAGAAGCTCGGACAGTTCGCGTGACATCGGTGCGATCGCGTTCGAGGCCGCCAGCATGGCGATCATCACCAGAAGCGAGGTGGTGTTGACGATGTTGGAGGGGAAGGGCGCCCCTTGCGCGATGAACACGCTTTCGAGCGCCTGGCGCATCGGCGCGCCAGGTGCCTGCATCACCCAGGGAAAATGCACGAGATCGGACATGGTGAGGTCCTCCGCATTGGCCAGCGGGTGGCTCTGATGCACGAGAAGATCCACCTCCTCGCTCAGCATGCCGGTGACGGAGAATTGCCGCGCGTCGATGCCGGCCGGGATGCGGCCGAGAACGAAATCCAGTTGGCCTGCGAGAAGATCGGCGATCAGCGAACCGCTGGCGGCCACGTCGACATGGATGTCCACGGTCTCGGTTTCCGCCTTGAGAGCCTGGATCGCCGGCACGACGAAGCCGACAGCGCCGCCAGTCACCGCGCCAACGCGCACCGTCCCGGTCATGCCCCGGCGGATCGCCTCCACCTCGCGGGCAGCCTCGCGGATTTCCTCCAGAAGGTTCTGCGCCCGCCGCGCCAGCGCGCAGCCGATGGCCGTCGGCTCCATGCCCTTGGGCGTGCGGACGAAGACCGGCGCTCCGATCTGCCGCTCGATGTCGGCGAGCATGCGGGAGGCGGCCGGCTGCGTCATGGCGAGCGACTGCGCGGCGAGACTGAGCTGGCCGTAGTCGGCGACCGCCCGGATCAGGCTGAAGTGTTTCGGGAGCAAGCGGTGAGCGAGGATGTCAGGCATGCCTTGTATATCAAATGCGGTATGAAGAAAGTCAAATTATTCATTTGATCGGTATATCCGCGGCGCTATGACTCGGCTCGGATCAGGCGGGGCTCGCGCAGTCGCCGGTTCTTGTACAGTGTGGTTGCCGGAAGGAGCTGGGGCCGCACGATCAGCCACAGGGAGGAATTCCGTGAAGAAACTCACCACTCTTATTGCGTCTGTCGCGCTGGGCATCTCGATGTTCGCGTCGCAGGCCATTGCGGAAACGAAGGGCGTCGTCGGTATCTCGATGCCGACCAAGACGTCGACGCGCTGGATCTCGGACGGCGAGACCATGGAAAAGCTGTTCAAGGACGCCGGTTATGAGCCGGACCTGCAGTTTGCCGACGACGACATTCCGAATCAGCTCGCCCAGATCGAAAACATGGTGACCAAGGGCGCCAAGGTTCTCGTGATCGGCGCCATTGACGGCACCACGCTGTCCGACATCCTGCAGAAGGCCGCGGACGCCGGCGTCAAGGTCATCGCTTATGACCGTCTGATCCGTGACAGCGGCAATGTCGACTACTACGCCACCTTCGACAACTTCCAGGTTGGCGTTCTCCAGGCCACCAGCCTCGTCGACGGCCTCAAGGCCAAGTTCGGCGACGTGAAGCCGTGGAACGTCGAGCTGTTTGGCGGTTCGCCGGACGACAACAACGCCTTCTTCTTCTACGACGGCGCCATGTCGGTCCTGCAGCCGATGATCGACAGCGGCGAAATCGTCGTGAAGTCCGGCCAGCAGGGCATGGAACAGGTCGGTACGCTGCGTTGGGACGGCACGGTCGCCCAGGCCCGCATGGAGAACCTCCTGTCCTCGACCTACACCGAAGACAAGGTCCACGGCGTTCTGTCGCCCTATGACGGTCTGTCGATCGGTATCCTGTCGGCCCTCAAGGGCGTCGGCTACGGCTCGGGCGATATGGCCATGCCAGTCGTGACCGGTCAGGACGCCGAGCTCCCCTCTGTCAAGTCGATCCTCGCCGACGAACAGTATTCGACGGTGTTCAAGGACACCCGCGAACTCGCCAAGGTCGCCGTATCGATGGTCGAAGCCGTCATGCAGGGCAAGGAGCCCGAAGTGAACGACACCAAGACCTATAACAACGGCGTCAAGGTCGTTCCGTCCTACCTGCTCAAGCCGGTCGCCGTGGACAAGGCCAACATCCGCGACGTGATGGTCTCCTCGGGTTACTACACCGCCGAGCAGATCGACAACTGATCCTCTGATCGATCCGGGTCTGCGATTCGTCGCAGACCCCTTTCCCGTAGCATTTAGGGAGCTTGCGCCGCCGGCCTGACACTCGGTCGCCGCGCCGCGTGGGAATTCTGCACATGGACAACATCATTCTCGAGATGCGCGGCATCACCAAGACGTTTCCCGGGGTCAAGGCCCTGGACAACGTCAACTTCAAGGTGCGCGAGGGCGAGATCCACGCGCTGGTCGGCGAAAACGGCGCGGGCAAGTCGACGCTGATGAAGGTGCTTTCCGGGGTTTATCCGGCCGGCAGCTATGACGGCGAGATCCATTTCGACGGCCAGGTGCGCCGCTTCTCGACCATTTCCGACAGCGAAGAGCTGGGCATCATCATCATTCACCAGGAGCTGGCGCTGGTGCCGCTTCTGTCGATCGCCGAGAATATCTTTCTCGGCAACGAGGTCGCCAGCAAGGGCGTGATCAACTGGCCGGCCACCTTTGCCCGCACCCAGGAACTGCTGACCAAGGTGGGCCTCAAGGATTCGCCCTCGACCCTCATCACCGACATCGGCGTCGGCAAGCAGCAGCTGGTCGAAATCGCCAAGGCGCTGTCGAAGAAGGTCCGGCTGCTGATCCTCGACGAGCCGACCGCCTCGCTCAACGAAACCGATTCCGACGCCCTGCTCAACCTGCTGATGGAATTCCGCAAGCAGGGCATGACCTCGATCATCATCTCCCACAAGCTGAACGAGATCCGCAAGGTTGCTGACCAGATCACCATTCTGCGCGACGGCGGCACGGTCGAGACGCTCGACTGTCATGGCGAGGAGATCAGCGAAGACCGCATCATCCGCGGCATGGTCGGCCGTGCACTGGAAGACCGTTATCCGCCGCGCGAGCCGAAGATCGGCGAAACGCTGCTGGAGGTGAAGAACTGGAACGTCTTCCATCAGAACCATCGCGACCGCCAGTTCCTGCATGACGTCAATTTCACTGTGCGTGCCGGCGAAGTGGTCGGGATTGCCGGCCTGATGGGCGCGGGCCGCACTGAAACCGCCATGAGCCTGTTCGGCAAGTCCTGGGGTCACAAGATCACCGGCGAAGTCTTCATGCACGGCAAGCCGGTCGACGTCAGCACCATTCCGAAGGCGATCGAGGCGGGCCTCGCCTATGTGACCGAGGATCGCAAGCATCTCGGCCTCGTGCTTAGCAACAATATCATGCACAACACCACGCTCGCCAATCTCGAGGCGGTGTCGGGTCGCGGTTTCATCGATGAGCGCAAGGAGGCGAAGGTCGCCTCCGACTACCGCACGAAGCTCAGGATCCGCTCGCACTCGATCTATCAGGAGGCTGTCAACCTGTCGGGCGGCAACCAGCAGAAGGTGGTGCTGTCGAAATGGCTGTTCACCAATCCGGAAGTGCTGATCCTCGACGAGCCGACCCGCGGCATCGACGTCGGGGCCAAGTTCGAAATCTACACCATCATCAACCAGCTTGCCGCAGAGGGTAAGGGCATTCTGATGATCTCGTCGGAAATGCCCGAACTGCTCGGAACCTGCGACCGCATCTACGTCATGAACGAGGGCCGGATCGTCGCCGAGCTCCCGAAGGAAGAAGCGAGCCAGGAATCCATCATGCGTGCGATCATGCGCTCGGGGGAGAAACACTAATGGCCATCGAAACCCGCACCGAAACCCCGAAAGTTTCCGTCAGCGACTATCTGCGGAAGAACATTCGCGAATACGGCCTGCTTCTGGCGCTGGTCGTCATCATGCTGCTGTTCCAGTTCCTGACCGGGGGCGTTCTGTTCAAGCCGGTCAACATCACCAATCTGGTGCTGCAGAACTCGTTCATCGTCATCATGGCGCTCGGCATGCTGCTGATCATCGTGGCCGGGCATATCGACCTGTCGGTCGGCTCGATCGTCGCTTTCATCGGCGGCATATCGGCGATCATGCTGGTGAAATGGGGCTGGCATTTCTCGCTGGTCGTTCCGCTCTGCCTGCTGCTCGGCGCGGCCATGGGGGCCGCCCAGGGCTACTGGGTGGCCTATCAGAAGATCCCGTCCTTCATCGTCACGCTCGCCGGCATGCTGGTCTTCCGCGGCCTCACCTATGTTGTGCTTGAAGGCCGCCCGATCGGTCCGTTCCCGAAGGAATTCCAGCTGCTGTCGACCGGCTTCATTCCGGACTTCCTGTCCTTCACCGATCCGGCGACCAGCATCGTCAAGAACTATGTCGCGCTGATCGCTGTGCTGGCGCTGGTCGGTTGGGCGATTTATTCGGGGCTGAAGAACCGCCGCCTCAACGAGCAGCACGGTACGCCGAACGAGCCTCTCGTGTTCTTCGCCGGCCAGATGGCAGTCATCAGCGTCGTTGCCATCTTCCTCGGCTTCCAGCTGTCGACCTATCGCGGTCTGCCGAACGTGCTTGTCGTCATGGGCGTGCTGATCGCCTTCTACACTTTCGTCACGACCCGCTCGACGATCGGCCGGCGCATCTATGCGATGGGCGGCAACGAGAAGGCGGCAAAGCTCTCCGGCATCAACACCGAACGGCTGACCTTCTACACCTTCGTCAACATGGGTGTGCTCGCCGCATTGGCCGGCATGATCATCGCCGCGCGTCTGAACTCGGCGACGCCGAAGGCCGGGGTCGGTTTCGAACTGGACGTCATCGCGGCCTGCTTCATCGGCGGCGCCTCGGCGTCGGGCGGCGTCGGCAAGATCATCGGTGCCGTCATCGGCGCCTTCATCATGGGCGTGATGAACAACGGCATGTCGATCATGGGCATCGGCATCGACTACCAGCAGCTCATCAAGGGCCTGGTTTTGCTCGCGGCCGTGTTCTTTGACGTCTACAACAAGAACAAAGCAGTCTGAGGTAAAGAGCATGTATCTCTCGCAATTGAAGGAAGGCGGCATCATCTGCCGCCAGGGCGACGTCGCGCGCCTTGTCGCCGGCTTCTCCTCGACGTACGATCTGGCCAAGGCCGCGATGGCCGCCGGCACCTCGCTCGCGGATCTGATCGCCAGCCGCGGCGAAGGCCAGGCCGTGGATCTTGCCGCCCTTGCTGCGGCCGGCAAGCTCGATTGCCCGGTCCGCCATCCGGATGCGGCGCACATGTTCCTCACCGGCACCGGGCTCACCCATACCGGCTCGGCCTCGGCCCGCGACAGCATGCATGCCGACACCGCCGGCATGAGCGATTCGATGAAGATGTTCCGCATGGGGCTCGAAGGCGGCAAGCCCAAGGCCGGCGAGCGCGGCGTCCAGCCGGAATGGTTCTACAAGGGCACCGGCGTCAACGCGGTTGCCCCCGGTGAGCCGCTCGTCTCCCCGTCCTTTGCCCTCGACGGCGGCGAGGAGCCGGAAATCGCCGGCTACTATCTGATCGGCAAGGACGGCATGCCTTTCCGCATCGGTTTTTCGCTGGCCAACGAGTTCTCCGACCACGTGACCGAGAAGATCAACTATCTCTACCTTGCCCACTCCAAGCTGCGGCCCGCAGCCTTTGGTCCCGAACTGCTGGTCGGCCCGCTGCCGGCCCATATCGAGGGCACCTCGCGCATCCGCCGCGGTGGCCAGGTGATCTGGGAGAAGGCCTTTCTGTCGGGCGAGGACAATATGTCCCACACGATCGCCAACCTCGAATACCACCATTTCAAGTACGACCTGTTCCGTCAGCCGGGCGACCTGCACGTGCACATGTTCGGCACGGCGACGCTGTCCTTTGCCGATGGAATCCGCACCGAAGAGGGTGACGTGTTCGAGGTCGAGGCCGCGGCCTTCGGCCTGCCGCTCAAGAACCCGCTGGCGCGCGCCGCCGCCGGAAATCCTGACGTAACCATGCTGTGAAACCGGGCGGCGTCTGCCGCCCCCTCGCCCACCCAGCAAAGAGACAGAGAACAGCCATGAGCGATTTCAAACCGGCCGCTTGGCCCCGCAAACTGAGATCCCAGGAGTGGTTCGGCGGCAATACCCGCGACAACATCTACCATCGCGGCTGGCTCAAGAACCAGGGTCACCCGCACGACCTGTTCGATGGCCGTCCGGTCATCGGCATCATGAACACCTGGTCGGACCTGACCCCGTGCAACGGCCATCTGCGCGAGCTCGCGGAGAAGGTGAAGGCGGGCGTGTGGGAAGCCGGCGGCTTCCCGGTCGAGGTTCCTGTCTTCTCCGCCTCGGAGAACACCTATCGCCCGACGGCGATGATGTACCGCAATCTCGCCGCGCTCGCGGTCGAAGAGGCGATCCGCGGCCAGCCGATCGACGGCGTCGTGCTGCTGGTCGGCTGCGACAAGACCACGCCCTCGCTGCTGATGGGGGCGGCCTCGGTCGACCTGCCGACCATCATGGTCTCCGGTGGTCCGATGCTCAACGGCTATTTCCGCGGCGAGCGCGTCGGTTCGGGCACGCATCTGTGGAAGTTCTCCGAAGCCGTGAAGGCCGGCGAGATGACGCAGGAGGAATTCCTCGAGGCCGAGGCCTCGATGTCGCGCTCCACCGGCACCTGCAACACCATGGGCACCGCCTCGACCATGGCTTCCATGGTCGAATCGCTCGGCATGACGCTGTCGGGTAACGCCGCCATCCCGGCCGTCGACAGCCGCCGCCGCGTCATGGCGCAGCTCACCGGCCGCCGTATCGTGCAGATGGTCAAGGACGACCTGAAGCCCTCCGACATTCTCACCAAGCCCGCCTTCGAAAACGCCATCCGCACCAATGGCGCAATCGGCGGCTCGACCAATGCCGTCGTGCATCTGCTGGCGATTGCCGGCCGTATCGGTGTCGACCTGACGCTTGCCGACTGGGACCGCTGCGGCCGCGACGTGCCGACCGTCGTCAATCTCATGCCGTCGGGCGAATACCTGATGGAAGAGTTCTTCTATGCCGGCGGCCTGCCGGTGGTGCTCAAGATGCTCGGCGAAGGCGGCAAGCTGCACAAGGATGCGCTCACCGTCTCCGGCGGCTCGATCTGGGACGAGGTCAAGGACGTCCGCAACTGGAATGACGATGTCATCCGGCCGGTCGAGCGGGCGCTCACCCAGCAGGGCGGCATTGCCGTGCTCAAGGGCAATCTGGCGCCGAAGGGCTGCGTGCTGAAGCCGTCCGCCGCCTCGCCGCACCTGATGCAGCACCGCGGCCGCGCCGTCGTCTTCGAAGACATCGACGACTACAAGGCGAAGATCAACGACGAGTCCCTCGACATCGACGAGACCTGCGTCATGGTCATGAAGTATTGCGGGCCCAAGGGTTATCCGGGCATGGCCGAAGTCGGCAATATGGGCCTGCCGCCGAAGGTGCTGCGCAAGGGCATCACCGACATGGTGCGCATTTCCGACGCCCGCATGTCGGGCACGGCCTATGGCACGGTTCTGCTGCATACCTCGCCGGAAGCCGCCGTCGGCGGGCCGCTCGCCGTGGTGCGCAATGGCGACATGATCGAGATCGACGTCGCCAACCGCCGCGTCCACCTCGACATTCCGGACGAGGAACTACAGCGGCGCCTGGCCGCCTGGCGGCCGCCGGTCGAGCCGCCGGCCAGCGGTTATGCCCGCATGTTCCACGAGCATGTCGAAGGCGCCGATACCGGTGCCGACTTCGACTTCCTCAAGGGCTGCCGTGGTTCCGCCGTCGGCCGCGATTCGCACTGAGAGGGAAACGATGAGCGCCGAGACTCAAATCCCGCTGGCGCTGGTCGGCGTCGGCAAGATCGCCCGCGACCAGCATATCCCCTCGATTGCGGCGGACGGCGCCTTTGCGCTCAAGGCCGCGGTCAGCCGCCACGGCAAGGTGGATGGCATCGAGAATTTCCAGGATTTCGATACCTTCCTCGCCAACCGGTACGGCATCCGCGCGGTGTCTCTCTGCACACCGCCGGAGGTGCGCTTCGCCATGGCCCGCAAGGCGATCGAGGCCGGTCTCGACGTGCTGATGGAAAAGCCGCCGGCCACGACGCTCGGCGAGGCCGAAACCCTGGCGGCGCTCGCGGCCAAGGCGGGTGTCACGCTGTTTGCCACCTGGCACTCGCGTTTCGCGCTCGGCGTCGCGCCGGCCCGTGCCTGGCTTGCCGAACGCACGATCCGCTCCATATCAATCGTATGGAAGGAAGACGTCCGTCGCTGGCATCCCGGCCAGGCCTGGATCTGGGAACCGGGCGGCTTCGGCGTCTTCGATCCCGGCATCAATGCGCTGTCGATCCTGACGGCGATCGTTCCCGGCGCCATTCTGGTGGATCGGGCGAGCCTGTCCTTCCCGGCCAATCGCCGGCAGCCGATCGCTGCGGATCTCGTCATGCGAACCGCTACCGATGCGCCGGTTACGGCCGTCTTCGACTGGCGTCAGGAGGGGCCGCAGACCTGGGACATCACGGTGGAAACCGATGCCGGCACCCTGCGTCTTTCCAAGGGTGGCTCCGAACTCTTCATCGACGGCGTGGAAAAGGCGGCTGGACCCGACCGCGAATATGCCGGTATCTACCAGCGCTTCGCCACGCTGATCCGCAACCGCGAGAGCGATGCGGACTATCAGCCGCTCCGCATTGTCGCGGACGCCTTCCTGTGCGGTGAGCGCCAGGAAGTCGAGGCGTTCGAAGACTGAAAACAGTAAGGAATTTGCATCATGGCTTATGAGTTCACCGGCAAACACCTGATCGCCGGCCGTTGGGTCGCGGGCGACGAAACCTTCAACTCCTCGCCCGCCGAAGGCCCTGTCCGGCAGTATGCCGTGGGTTCGGCCGCCCTTGTCGACGAAGCCGTGCGCGCCGCGGAAGAGGCCTTCGAGACCTTTGGCTATTCCAGCCGGGCTGAGCGCGCGGCCTTTCTCGAAGCCATCGCCGAGGAAATCGACGCCCGCGGTGACGACATCACCGAGATCGGCGCCGGGGAAACCGGCCTGCCCAAGGCCCGTCTCGTGGGCGAGCGGGGCCGCACCGTCGGCCAGCTGCGTCTGTTCGCCGCCCATATCCTCAAGGGCGATTATCTCGATCGCCGCCATGATGCCGCCCTTCCCGACCGCCAGCCGCTGCCGCGGCCGGACCTCAAGCTGATCCAGCGGCCGATCGGCCCGGTCGGCGTGTTTGGCGCGTCCAACTTCCCGCTCGCCTTCTCCACGGCCGGCGGCGATACGGCCTCGGCGCTGGCCGCCGGTTGCCCGGTCGTGGTCAAGGGTCATGAAGCCCATCCCGGCACGACCGAAATCGTCGCGGCCGCGATTGATGCGGCGATCAAGCGTTGCGGCGTCCATCCGGGCGTCTTTTCGCTCGTGCAGGGCGGCCGTCGCGAAGTCGGTACGGCGCTTGTCCAGCACCCGCTGATCAAGGCGATCGGCTTCACCGGCTCGCTCGGCGGCGGTCGTGCGCTCTTCGACCTCTGCGCCCAGCGTCCGGAACCCATCCCGTTCTTTGGCGAGCTCGGCTCCGTCAACCCGATGTTCATGCTGCCGGAAGCGATGGCCGCCCGCGGTGAAGCGATTGCCAAGGGCTGGGTCGGTTCGCTGACCATGGGCGCCGGGCAGTTTTGCACCAATCCCGGAATCGTGGTCCTGATTGCCGGAGAAACGGCCGAGGCCTTCACCCGCGCGGCCGAACAGGCCCTGGGCGCCGTCGGACCGCAGACCATGCTGACCGAGGGCATGGCCAACGCCTATCGCTCCGGTGCGACGAAGATCGCCGCCGTCGACGGCGTGCGGGCCGTGCTGACCTCCACCTGCGACCTGCGCAATGCGACGCCCTATCTCTTTGCCACCACAGGCAAGGATTGGCTCGCCAACCATGCGCTCGGCGAGGAAGTGTTCGGTCCGCTCGGCATGATCGTCACCGTTTCCGACGCCGACGAGATGCTGGCCTTCGCCCGAAGCCTGGCCGGTCAGCTCACCACTTCGCTCCATCTCGAGGCCGGCGACGCGGCGCTTGCCGCCAAGCTCCTGCCAATACTGGAGCGCAAGGCCGGCCGACTGCTCGCCAACGGTTTCCCGACCGGCGTCGAAGTGGCCGATGCCATGGTGCATGGCGGTCCCTATCCGGCATCGACCAATTTCGGCGCGACCTCGGTCGGTACGATGGCGATCCGCCGCTTCCTGCGGCCGGTCTGCTACCAGGACATTCCGGTGGCGCTGCTGCCCGAAGACCTGCGTTAAGGGGCGAGCGAAATGAGCACGCAAGCCGTGGCACTGGTCGACTGGGGCACGAGCAATCTGCGGGTCTGGCTGGTCGATGCCGCGGCAAACGTGCTCTCCGAGTGCCAGTCGCCCGAAGGCATGGGCACTCTGTCGCCGGATCGTTTCGCCGGCGTTCTGGAGAGGCGTCTGTCGGCGCTCGACGCCGATCCCGACCTGCCGGTCGTCGTTGCCGGCATGGCCGGTGCGCGTGCCGGCTGGATTGAGGCACCCTATGTCGAGACGCCCGCGGAACTGACGGATCTGCCTCTCAAGGCCGTCTCCGCTCCCGGCATCAACCGCGACGTGCGCATCCTGCCCGGCGTGTGCCAACGGACTTCCGGCGCCGAGGACGTCATGCGCGGCGAGGAGACGCAGCTTCTCGGTGCTGTCGCGTCCGGGCTTTCCGATGCGCTGTTCTGCCTGCCCGGCACCCATTCCAAATGGGTGTCGCTCGAAGGCGGTCGGATCAGCCGTTTCACCACGGTGATGACCGGCGAACTCTTCCAGTTGATTAGCCGGCAATCGATCCTGCGCCTGTCGATCGGCGAAGGCCGTGCGACCGCCGACCACCCGGCCTTCGGTCAGGCGGTCGAGGAAGCGCTCGGCGGCGATTTCAGCCTGACCAGCCGGCTCTTCTCCATCCGCGCTCAGGCCCTGCTCTCCGGCGCCGACGAGGCGAGCGCGGCTTCGCGCCTGTCCGGCATGCTGCTCGGCGCGGAGATCGCCGCCATGCGGCCGCGTCTCGGCGAAGGCCAGCGCGTGCAGCTGATCGGCAGCGGCGCGCTCACCGAACTTTATGCTGCGGCGCTGGCGCTTGCCGGCGTCCAGACCGTATCGCTCGATGGCGGCGAGCTTGTCCGCAAGGGCCTGTTCAGCGCCGCCAAAGCCCTCTTCCCCCACCGTTTCCCGGAGATCGCGCCATGACCAACTCCCGCATTGCCTGGCCGTCGCTGAAACGCAACCTCGTCGCCATCCTGCGCGGCATCAAGCCGGAGGAGATCGAGGGCGTTGTTTCGGTCCTGGTCGAAGCCGGATTCGAGGCGATCGAGGTGCCCCTCAATTCGCCGGAGCCCTTTGTCTCGATCGAGAGGGCCCGGCGGCTCGCCCCTGCCTCTTGCCTGATCGGCGCCGGAACCGTGCTCGACGTGGCCCAGGTCGATCGGCTGAAAGACGTCGGCGGCAATCTTCTGGTGACGCCGAATGTCGAGCCGGCGGTGATCCAGCGCGCCGTGGTCCATGGCATGGTCACCATGCCCGGCGTCTTCACCGCGACGGAAGCCCTGCTGGCCGCGCGTTCCGGGGCCGCTGCCCTCAAGTTCTTTCCTGCCAGCGCGCTCGGCCCCTCGGGCATCAATGCCATCAGTGCCATCCTGCCCAAGGGCCTGCCGATCGGCGCGGTCGGCGGCGTCTCGGATGCCGATTTCGCGGCCTATCTGAAGGTCGGCGTGACCTGCTTCGGGCTGGGCTCCAGCCTCTACAAGCCGGGCGACAGCGCGTCTGCCGTGGCGGAAAAGGCGAAGCGCACGATCGCCGTCTATGATGCGGCCGTATCGGCCTGATCGCTCGTCGCTGACCGAATGCGCTGCAGGCGGCCGTCCGGATCGAAACCGGCAGCCGCTTGTCCTCAGCTCCACATGCCGCGCATGCGCGCGCCGACGTCGAGCCGGATCTGCCGCGCATCGCGCGTGCCCGGCGCGCTCGGCTGGGTAAGCGGCCAGGCGGTCGATTCGAAGAATTGCAGAAGGGTGGCCGGAATGAAGCGGGTGCGCGCGGCATAAACATGCCGGTCGCCCTGCGCGTTCTGCCCGTGGGTGAAGAAGCGCTGCGGCACGGTCAGATGCAGGCTGTCCTTGGCCCGCGTCATCGCCACGTAGAGCAGCCGCCGTTCCTCCTCGATCTCCGCCGTCGTGCCGACCGCGAGATCCGAAGGGATGCAGCCGTCGACGCAGTTCAGCACGAAGACCGATTTCCATTCCTGACCCTTGGCCGAATGAATGGTCGAGAGGATGAGATAGTCCTCGTCGAGCAGCGGCACGCCGGCCTGGTCGCTGGTCGCGTCCGGCGGATCGAGCGTCAGTTCGGTCAGGAAGCGTTCGCGCGAACCGTAGCCCGAGGCGATCTGGCCGAGCTGCAACAGGTCGGCCTTGCGGGTGTCGGCGTCCTCGTGAAGGCGGTCGAGATGCGGCTCGTACCACAGCCGGGCAATCTCGATCTCGCCCGGCCAGCCGGCCTGTCCCCGGTTCATCTCGGAGAGCATGTCGACGAAGCGGCCCCAGTCCTCGCCGGTGCGCGGCGGCGGCGGGATTTCGGCGAGCGCTGCCAGCGGATGCGGATCGGCGGCGATCGTGTCGAGGATCTTCGAGGCCGTTTGCGGCCCGACCCCGGGCAAGAGCTGCATCAGCCGGAAGCCGGCCACCTTGTCGCGCGGGTTCTGGGCAAAGCGCAGCGCGGCCAGCAGATCCTTCACATGGGCAGCGTCGAGGAATTTCAGCCCGCCGAACTTGACGAACGGGATGTTGCGGCGAGTGAGCTCGATTTCCAGCGGGCCGGAGTGGCTCGAGGTGCGAAACAGCACCGCCTGGTCCTTGAGCGTCAGGCCGCGCTCGCGGTTTTCCAAGATCTGCTCAACGATGTAATTGGCCTGTTCGGCCTCGTCGCGGACGATGACCAGCCGCGGCCGGTCTTCCGACTTACGCTCGGTCCAGAGGTTCTTGGTGAAGCGCTCGCGGGCCAGATCGATCACGCCATTGGCGGCGGCAAGGATCGGCTGGGTCGAGCGATAGTTGCGGTCGAGCGTGACGATGTCGGCCGGCGGGTCGAAGCTCGTCGGAAAGTCGAGAATGTTGCGGATCGTCGCGGCGCGGAAGGAGTAGATCGACTGCGCGTCGTCGCCGACGACGGTGAGCCCCCGACCGCCGGGCTTCAGCGCGGTCAGGATGGACGATTGCAGCCGGTTGGTGTCCTGGTATTCGTCGACCAGCACATGGTCGAAGCGCCCGCCGATCTCGGCGGCGAGCTCAGGGTCGCTCACCATCTGCGCCCAGTAGAGCAGCAGGTCGTCGTAATCGAGCACGTTCTGCGCCTGCTTGGCCTCGACATAGGCGGCAAACAGGGCTTTGAGTTCCGCTTCCCAGGTGCCGCACCAGGGATAGGCGGTGCGCAGCACGTCCTTCAGCGGCGTCTCCGAATTCACGGCGCGGGAATAGATGGCGAGGCAGGTGCCTTTGGTCGGAAACCGGCTCTCCATCTTCGACAGGCCGAGCTCGTGCCGCATGAGGTTCATCAGGTCGGCGGAATCCTCGCGGTCATGGATGGTGAAGCCGGGGTCCAGCCGGATCTCATAGGCATAGTCGCGCAGGATGCGGGCGCCGATGCCGTGGAAGGTTCCGGCCCAGGTCAGCGCGTCGGTGAGCACGCCGGCGTCATGGCCCAGGACCTTGCGGCAGATGCGCTCCACCCGCCGGGCCATCTCGTTTGCCGCGCGGCGCGAAAAGGTCATGAGCAGGATGCGGCGCGGATCGGCGCCGTTGAGGATGAGATGGGCCACCCGATGGGCGAGCGTGTTGGTCTTGCCCGAGCCTGCGCCGGCGATGATCAGCAGTGGCCGGTCGGCGCCCGGAGCGTCCGGACCGATGCCGTGGATCACCGCGCTCAGCTGCCGCTCGTTCAGCGTCTCCAGGTGTTTTGCAGTCATCCGCTGGTGGCATCCTTGGTGGTTCCGATCACGGTTTGCCCGAGATTGCCCGATTTGGCAAGAACAGAGAGTGAACTTGACAATAGTCAAGCCTATGGCGTGATCAGGAAAACATGTGCGAAAGAAACCGCTTAAGCCTGCAACCGCCGATTTCCGGCACGTGCCGCAATTTGGACAAAACCCTGCCCAATTTTCAAACGAAATTGACCGCTCTCAATTGGCGCCGTGGCGCGCCAATAGGGTCCGGTCCGGCGCATTGACCCCTTACCCCCAGCCCCCCAATGCTTCCTGGCCGGACCCGCCACGCCCTTCAGGACCTGGCGTCCGCCGTCAGGATCGTTGCGCCGAGAATGACCGACGGTTCGCCCTGGGGCCCGCTGGTCTGTAGCAGCACCGCGCAGCCATCCACGCCTTCCGCTCCGATCCGCTTGGCCGGTAGAACCAGTTCCAGCGCTTCGCCATGCCACATGCCGACGGTCTGTACGTCGATGACGCTGTTCCAGTAGTCGATCGTCTTGCCGGTGTTCTCGCCCTTGAGGACCTCGACCGTCTGCTGCTTGCGGAAATAGACCACGACGACATCGGCCTTGCCCGAACCGGCGCCGATATTGATGGCCAGCTCGTCGCCACGGCGGCCGGCATGAACGGGAATGGTCAGTCCCTGCCCCCTTTCCCGCAGCGTGTCGAGCTTGCCCTCGATCATCAGGGCGTCGGTGCCCTTCAGATGGTCACGGCCGTTGACCACGGCCTGCGGCGTGTAGACCCCGCTGCGGCCCAGCGTCCGGGCATAGGCATATTGGCGCGCCGTATTCTCGGGCGTCGCCAGCGTGTCGGCCCAGCCGAGATAGTTCCAGTAATCGACATGGTAGGAGAGCGCGACCATGCCGCCCTTGCGCACCAGCTTCTGCAGCGCGGCGTCGGCCGGTGGACACGAGGCGCAGCCCTGCGAGGTAAACAGCTCGACTACGCCCTTGGGCATGGCCACGTCGTCGGCGCGCGCGGCAAAGGCGATCGTCAAGCTGAGTGCCAGGCCGGAAGCGATCCTCAAGATCATGGAGCAAAACCCGTTCCCTGCGTCCCGCCGGCACCCCTTGGGCCTCGGCATCGGGTCGCGTTCCTAAGTCGATTACAGCAATAGCCGGTCATGGCCGTCGCTCAAAGTCACGATGGGGTGAGGCCCGCGTCAACGCTGCAGAAGAGGCTCCCCACAAAAAAAGCCGCCGGGCGCGGGACCCGGCGGCTTGTGTCTTGGCGGAACGGCTGCCCTTAGGCGGCGAGGTCGCGCAGAACGGTCTGCAGGATGCCGCCGTTGTTGACGTAGGTGACTTCGTCCAGCGTATCGATGCGGCAGATCAGCGGAACTTCCTTCACCGAACCATCGGCATAGGTGATCTTGGCGACCTTCTTCTCGCGCGGCTTGATTTCGCCGTCGAGGCCTTCGATCGTGACGGTCTCGTCGCCCTTGAGGTTGAGCGAGGCCCAGGTGGTGCCTTCCTCAAAGACGAACGGGATGACGCCCATACCGACCAGGTTCGAGCGGTGAATACGCTCGAAGGACTGGGCGACCACGGCGCGAACGCCCAAGAGGTTGGTGCCCTTGGCGGCCCAGTCACGCGACGAACCATTGCCGTATTCGACACCGGCGAAGATGACCAGCGGAACACCCTCGGCCTTGTACTTCATGGCGGCGTCGTAGATCGACATCTCTTCCTTCGACGGATAGTGGATGGTGTAGCCACCTTCCTTGCCGTTCGGGCCGAGCATGTGGTTGCGGATGCGGATGTTGGCGAACGTGCCGCGCATCATGACTTCATGGTTGCCGCGGCGCGTGCCGTACTGGTTGAAGTCAGCAACGCCGACGCCATGCTCCATGAGGTAGGCACCTGCCGGCGAGGCTGCCTTGATCGAACCGGCCGGAGAAATGTGGTCGGTGGTGATCTTGTCGCCGAACAGGCCGAGCACGCGGGCGTTGACGATGTTCGATACGCCGGAGCCGGTCTTGCCCATGCCGACGAAGTAGGGCGGGTTCTGCACATAGGTCGACTGGTCGTCCCAGGCATAGGTCTGGCCGGCCGGAACCTGGACGGCCTGCCAGTTTTCGTCACCCTTGAAGACGTCGGCGTACTTCGATTCGAAGAGTTCGCGGGTGACGTACTTGGCGATGAATTCCTGGATCTCGTGCGAGGTCGGCCAGATGTCCTTGAGGTAGACCGGGTTGCCGTTCTGGTCTTCGCCGATCGGCTCCTTGGTCAGGTCCTTCTGGACCGTGCCGGCGAGCGCGTAAGCGACGACGAGCGGCGGCGAGGCGAGGTAGTTGGCCTGGACGTCCGGCGAGATGCGGCCTTCGAAGTTACGGTTGCCCGACAGGACGCCCGCAGTGATCAGGCCCTTGTCGTTGATCGTCTTCGAGATCGGCGCCGGCAGCGGGCCGGAATTGCCGATGCAGGTCGTGCAGCCATAGCCGACGAGGTTGAAGCCGAGCTTGTCGAGATCGGCCTGCAGGCCGGACTTGGCAAGGTATTCGCCGACCACCTGCGATCCCGGTGCCAGCGAGGTCTTGACCCACGGCTTGGACTTCAGGCCCTTGGCAACGGCGTTGCGGGCGAGAAGGCCGGCCGCGATCAGCACGCTCGGGTTCGAGGTGTTGGTGCAGGAGGTGATGGCGGCGATGCAGACGTCGCCATGGCCGAGATCATAGTTCTCACCTTCGACGGCATAGCGGGTCGAAAGCTGACCGGGCTTCTTGTAGTCGTTCTCAAGAGCGGTCGCGAAGTTCGGTGCGATGGTCTCGAGCGGCAGGCGGCCTTCCGGACGCTTCGGGCCGGCCATGGACGGCACGACGTCGCCGAGGTCGAGTTCCAGCGTGTCGGTGAAGACGAGGTCGGAACCGTCATTGTCGCGCCACATGCCCTGAGCCTTGGAATAGGCTTCGACCAGTGCGATGCGGTCCTTGGAGCGGCCAGACATGTTCAGGTAGTTGACGGTTTCGGCGTCGACCGGGAAGAAGCCGCAGGTCGCACCGTATTCCGGACCCATATTGCCGATGGTGGCGCGGTCGGAAACCGGCATGTTGTCCATGCCCGGGCCGAAGAATTCGACGAACTTCGAAACGACGCCCTTCTTGCGCAGCATCTGCACGACGGTCAGCACGAGGTCGGTCGCGGTCACGCCTTCCTTGAGCTTGCCGGTCAGCTTGAAGCCGATGACTTCCGGCAGCAGCATGGAGACCGGCTGGCCGAGCATGGCGGCTTCGGCTTCGATACCGCCCACGCCCCAGCCGAGAACGCCGAGACCGTTGATCATGGTCGTGTGGCTGTCGGTGCCGACGCAGGTGTCCGGGTAGGCGATGGTTTCGCCGTCTTCTTCCTTCGTCCAGACGGTCTGGCCGAGATATTCGAAGTTGACCTGGTGACAGATGCCGGTGCCCGGGGGAACGACGCGGAAGTTCTTGAACGCCTGCTGGCCCCACTTGAGGAAGCGGTAACGCTCGCCGTTGCGCTGGTATTCCAGCTCGACGTTGCGGGCAAAGGCCTGCGGCGTGCCGAACTCGTCGACGATGACCGAGTGGTCGATGACCAGGTCGACCGGAACGAGCGGGTTGATCTTTTCCGGGTCGCCGCCGAGCGCCTTGATGCCGTCACGCATGGCGGCGAGGTCGACGACGGCCGGAACGCCGGTGAAGTCCTGCATCAGCACGCGGGCCGGACGATAGGCGATTTCGGCTTCCGCCGTGCCCTTGTCGACGAGCCAGGCGGCGATCGCCTCGATGTCCTTCTTGGTGACCGAGCGGCCGTCTTCGTTGCGCAGCAGGTTCTCGAGCAGAACCTTCATCGAGTAGGGAAGCTTCGATACGCCCGTCAGGCCGTTGGCCTCGGCCTTGGGAAGGCTGTAATAGACATAGTCCTTACCGTTGACGGTGAGCGTCGAGCGGCAATTGAAGCTGTCGATGGATTTGGACACGGATAAAGCCCCGCTTATTCTGATAGCCTACACGTTCGTGCGGACGCCTATGCACTTCATGCACATCAGGATGCGGGTACGGCCATTTCCGCTGTCCGCACGTGAAAGTCGCAGATGCAACCCCAAGTTCGGCACAAGGATGATATTCACGCCGACCGCTGGCGTGGTTGCAGGTCTTATAGATAATTTCTAAGAAAGGTGCCAGACCAACGAATGGCGAATTCGGACAATTTTTTGAAGGGGCGATGCGGGCATCGCCGGAAGGCAAAAAGATCATGCGGCTGATTGCCGAAGACCTCGCCGCCAGGCGCGGTGAAGACCTGATTTTCGTTAATGTTTCCTTTCAGTTGGCGCCGGGCGAGGCATTGGTTCTGACGGGCCGCAACGGCTCGGGAAAGTCGACGCTGCTGCGCGTCGTGGCGGGCCTTTTGAGGCCGGAGCGCGGACGCGTCGAGGCGGTCTTTCGCGACGGCCGCGAGCGCCGTCCGGCGCGCGAGGTCAGCCATTATCTCGGCCATCGCAATGCCATGAAGCAGGAACTGACGGTCAGCGAGAACCTCGCCTTCTGGCAGGCCTATCTCGGCGACTTCGAGGACGGCCGGGGCCGCTCGATCGGAGAGGCCGCGGACATGGTCGGGCTCGGTGAAATCACCCATCTGCCCTTCGGTTATCTCTCGGCTGGCCAACAGCGGCGATTCGCCATGGCCAAGCTGCTCGTCGCCCATCGCCCGGTCTGGATCCTCGACGAGCCGACGGCAGCGCTCGACGCCAGCGCCGACCAGATGTTTGCCGGTCTCGTGCACGAGCATCTCGCGAAAGGCGGCATCGCCCTCGCCGCCACCCACCAGCCGCTCGGGCTGAAGGAGGCGAAAACCCTGGTGATGAAGGGGTTTGAGTATCATCGGACGGGGGAAATGGCATGGTGAGACCTACCCCCCTCTGCCCTGCCGGGCATCTCCCCCTCAAGGGGGGAGATTGGATAAGCGGCACGCGCGGTCTCTCATCCAGCATGCCTCTCTTGGATGACCTCCTACGGCCGTCAAACGTTCCCAGGCTATCGATCGCCGAGAGGGACCCGTTGATCGACCACGAGGTTCCGATCTCCCCCCTTGAGGGGGAGATGTCGCGAAGCGACAGAGGGAGGTGTCCGGAAACGATTGCAGATCCGAGCTTGCCCCTCATCCGCCTGCCGGCACCTTTGCCGGCCCTTCGCTTAAGCTCAGGGCGTTCGTCATTCGAAGCGATCCACCGGATCGTTTCGTCGGCGTCGCCCACCATTTCTCACCCCCGCAAGCGAGGAGAAGAGCATTTGCCGCATCCGATCTCCCCCCTTGAGGGGGAGATGCCCGGCAGGGCAGAGGGGGGTACGCCTTCGAGAGTCGCCGCGCATGGAGTTTACGCATGATCGCCCTTTTCCTCCGCGACCTGAAGCTTTCCGTGCGCGCCGGCGGCGGGGCGCTGATCGGCGTCTTGTTCTTCATGACGGTGGTGGCCGTCATTCCCTTCGGCGTCGGGCCGGACCTCAACCTTCTGTCGCGCATCGGCCCGGCGATCGTCTGGATCGGTGCGCTTCTCGCCGCCCTGCTCGGGCTCGACCGGCTGTTTCAGGCCGAGCGCGACGATGGGTCGCTGGACCTGATCCTGATGCAGGAAACGCCGCTGGTGCTCACCGTCTTCGTCAAGTGCCTGGCGCACTGGGTGGCGACCAGCCTGCCGCTGGTCATCGCCTCGCCGCTGCTCGGCCTGTTCATGAACATGAACGAAGTGGCGATCGGCGCGGTGATGCTGACCCTCTTCGTCGGATCACCGGCGATCACTTTCATTGGAGCAGCCGGCGCTGCCGTCGCCGTCGCCTTGCCGCGCGGCGGACTTCTGGTATCCATCCTGGTGCTGCCGCTGGCGATCCCGGTGCTGATCTTCGGCGTCAGCGCTTCCTATGCCGCCGTCGAGGATCCCGCCCCATTCATGCCGCCTTTCCTGTTTCTGATCGCCATCACCCTGTTCTTTGCGGTGATCGGTCCGCTCGCCGCGGCGCTGGCGCTGCGCAGTTCCTCGGATTGACCGGGATCAATTGCAGCCTGGCGGCTCTCAGGTTAGAAGCATTCCATGAACACCATGTCCCTTGCCCTTTCGAAGTTCAGCGAGCTCGCCAATCCGACCCGGTTTCTGGCGTTGTCGGGGCGCATCCTGCCCTGGCTTGGCGGGTTGACGGCGCTGCTCTTCATCGTCGGGCTCTCCATGAGCTTCACCACCGAGGGTGACTATCAGCAGGGCGAGACGGTGCGCATCATGTATGTGCATGTGCCGGCCGCCTGGTTGTCGATGATGTGTTATTCGGTCATGGCGATCTCGGCGATCGGCACGCTGGTCTGGCGTCACCCGCTCGCCGATGTCAGCCACAAGGCCGCGGCCCCGCTCGGTGCGGCCTTCACGCTGATCGCGCTGATCACCGGTTCGCTGTGGGGCAAGCCGATGTGGGGCACCTGGTGGGTATGGGATGCGCGCCTGACCTCCGTCTTCGTGCTCTTCCTGATGTATCTTGGTCTGATCGCGCTCAACCGCGCCATGGACGATGCCTCCAAGGCCGCCCGGCTCAGCGCTGTGCTCATCCTTGTCGGTTTCGTCAACATCCCGATCATCAAGTTCTCCGTCGAATGGTGGAACACGCTCCACCAGCCGGCCAGCGTGATCCGCATGGATGGCCCGACCATCGACCCGGAATTCCTCTGGCCGCTCTTGGTCATGGCGATTGCTTTTACGCTGCTGTTCTTCACCCTGCACCTGATGGCGATGCGCAACGAGATTTGGCGCCGCCGTATCGCCACGCAGCGCCGCATGGCCGCGCGCATGGCCGGCCGGGAGATCGCCTCGTGAGCCACGCCTTCTATATCTACGTGTCCTATGGCGTCAGCGCCCTGATCATTCTCGGGCTGATCGGCTGGACCTTTTTCGACGGCCGGGCGCGGCAGGCGGAGCTCAAGGCGCTGGAAGCGGCGGGCATTCGCCGCCGTTCGGCACAGACCCCGACGCCCGGAGCATCCGAATGAGCGAGACCGACACGAACGAGACCGGCACGAAGGCGGCCGGCCGTCGCGGCATCGGCCGTTATCTGGTGGCCGTCATCCCCCTGGCGATCTTCGCGGTCTTTGCCGGCGTGGCGGGCAAGATGCTCTACGACCAGGACGTCAACGGGCTCGACATTTCCGCCATTCCCTCGGCGCTGATCGGCACCAAGGCACCGACGCTCACCCTGCCAGCGCTTGACGGCTCGAATACCGTTGCGCTGACCTCCGAGGCGATTGCCGGCAAGCTGACGCTGGTCAATATCTTCGCCTCGTGGTGCGTGCCCTGCCGTCAGGAACATCCGATCCTCAAGGAACTCGCCAAGGATCCGCGGCTCAACGTAGTTGGCATCAACTACAAGGACAAGAACGAGAACGCGCTTCGTTTTCTCGGTGAGCTCGGCAATCCCTACAAGGCGATCGGCGTCGATCCGAACGGCAAGGCGGCGATCGACTGGGGCGTCTACGGCATCCCCGAGAGCTATCTCGTGTCGGCCGACGGCACGATCCTCTACAAGAAGGTCGGTCCTTTCGATCCGCAATCGCTCGAAACTGGCCTCTATCCTGCTATCGAAAAGGCGCTCGCGGGCTCCTGATCGCAGCCGACGTCATCCGGGGGCAATCTTGACTCTCTTTGGTATCAATGTATGATACCAGGGCTGGAGGCGGGCGATGATCCGTTCGTTCAAGGACAAGCTGACCCGCTCGATCGATGACGGATCGGTGCGAAAGGGATTTCCCGCCGATCCCGTGCGGCGGGCGCAGCAGTTGCTCGCGCTGCTTGATGCGGCCAGGGATCTCAATGACCTTCGCTCTCCTCCGGGCAATCGACTGGAGAAACTGTCGGGAGACCGGCAGGGCCAGTATTCTGTCCGCATCAACGACCAGTGGCGGATCTGCTTCGTCTGGACAGAGGCGGGCCCTGAGCACGTCGAGATCACGGACTATCACTGAATGTGAGGCGGCAGCGCCGGGGAGACTGACCAATGACCATCAGCAAAGCGCCCCCGATCCATCCCGGAGAGATCCTGCGGGAACTCTATCTGGAGCCGCTGGGCATGACCGCCTACGCGCTGGCCAAGAAGCTCAGGGTGCCGCGGACCCGGGTGGAGCGCATCGTGGCCGAGAGGATCGGCATCAGCGCCGACACCGCCCTCCGGCTCGCCAAATTTTTCAAGACGAGCCCGGAATACTGGCTCAACCTCCAGTCCAATTACGACCTGAAGCGTGAAGCCCTTGTCCTTGCCGAGGAGCTAGCGGAGATTCCGGAGATGGAGGCGGCCTGACGCCTTACAGTGCCGCCTGCCAGGCCTTTACCGCCTCGACCGGCCAGACGAGCATCAGCACGTTAAGCGTCAGGTTGTCGCGGATGATGATGGCGGTCACGATCTCGAAGCCGATGGCGATCACCACCGTGAGCCAGACCGGGGCGCGGGCGGCGAAGAGGAAGCCAAGCACCATGGCGACCGTGTCCATCGCCGAATTGAGGATGCTGTCGCCCTGGTAGCCGACCGCCATGGTGGCGGTGCGGTAGCGGTCGATGATGATCGGCGAGTTTTCCAAGAGTTCCCAGGCGGCTTCGACGACGACCGCGAGCGTCAGGCGGGCGCCGAAGGAGGCCCGCGGCAGGGCGACGATCGCCAGCCAGTAGAACAAAAAGCCGTGGATGATGTGGGACGGCGTGTACCAGTCGGAAATGTGCTGCGAATTGCCGGCGGTGTTGACGCCCGGCTCGAACAGCTTGACATAGCCGCATTCGCAGATCGGAATGCGGCCCATCAGCGCCAGCGTGACGATCTGCACGATCAGAAAGACCGCCGCCACGACGAGCCAGAAGCGCGTGGCGCGGCGGTTATCGACGGCGAGCGTCACCGGACCGCCGCTCATTCGCCCTTGCTCCCGCCGGTCGATTCCTTTTCCGCATCGAGCGAATGGCGCATGATCAGCGGCATCTGGGCGAGCGTGAAGAGGATGGTGATCGGCATCGTGCCCCAGACCTTGAAATTGACCCAGACGGCGTCGGAGAAATTGCGCCAGACCACTTCGTTCAGCACCGCAAGGAAGAGGAAGAAGATGCCCCAGCGCAGCGTCAGCTTCTTCCAGCCCTCGTCGTCAAGCTGGAAGGCGGCGTTGAAGACGTAGCCGAGCAAGGACTTGCCGAACAGGAGGCCGCCGAGCAGTACCACGCCGAACAGCGTGTTGACGATGGTCGGCTTCATCTTGATGAAGGTCTCGTCCTGCAGCCAGATCGACAGTGAGCCGAACACCATGACGACGATGCCCGAGACGAAGGGCATGACCGGCAGGTGCTTGAAGACGATCTTGGAGACGATGAGCGAGATCACCGTCGCCACCATGAAGAGGGCAGTGGCGATCAGCAGTGGCCCGCCGACGGCGGTCAGGGCCGGGAAGGTTTTCGCCAGCCATTCACCGCGCAGGTTGCCGAAGAAGAAGACGAGCAGCGGCCCGATCTCCAGCGCCATCTTCAGCATGGGATGATGCCGCTCCTCGGTCGTTGCCTTGGTATCGCTTTCGAAATTGCTCATCGTTTCCGTCTTTCAGATGTCTTGTTCGGCACCGCTGCGGCTCAGTGGGGGAGGCCGGCGATCGCGGCGGCGAAATCCTCGGCCTCGAAGGGCTCGAGATCGTCCACGCCCTCGCCGACGCCGATGAAGTAGACCGGCAGCTTGTGCTTGGCGGCGATGGCCACCAGGATGCCGCCGCGTGCGGTGCCGTCGAGCTTGGTCATGATCAGGCCGTTGACGCCGGCAATGTTGCGGAAGATCTCGACCTGGTTCATGGCGTTCTGCCCGGTCGTGGCATCGAGCGTCTGCAGCACGGTGTGTGGTGCCTCCGGGTCGAGCTTGCCGAGCACGCGGACGATCTTTTCCAGCTCTGCCATCAGCTCGGTGCGGTTTTGCAGCCGGCCGGCGGTGTCGATGATCAGCACGTCGGATTTCTCCGCCCTGGCCTTCTCGAAAGCCTCGTAGGCGAGGCCGGCGGCATCGGCGCCGAGCTTGGTGCCGAGGAAGGTCGACCCGGTGCGGTCGGCCCAGATCTTCAGCTGCTCGATCGCCGCGGCGCGGAAGGTGTCACCGGCGGCGAGCATCACCTTCAGCCCCGAGCCGGAGAGCTTGGCGGCCAGCTTGCCGATGGTCGTCGTCTTGCCGGTGCCGTTGACGCCGACGACGAGGATCACATGCGGCTTGTGGCTGAGGTCGAGCGCCAGCGGTTTCGCCACCGGCTTCAGCACCTTGGTGATCTCGCTGGCCATAATGCGCGAAACGTCCTCGCCGGAGACGTCCTTGCCATAGCGCTCCGACGACAGGGCGCCGGTGATGCGCATGGCGGTCTCGACGCCGAGGTCGGCCTGGATCAGCAGATCCTCCAGCTCTTCCAGCGTGTCCTCGTCCAGCTTGCGCTTGGTGAACAGTGCGGCGATCTGGCCGGTGAGCTGCGACGAGGTGCGGGCCAGGCCCTGGCGCAGGCGCTGGAACCAGGAGAGCTTGACGGCCGGGGTCTCGGGCTCGGGCTCGGGCTGGGACGCAGCGGCGGCGAAGCCCTTGGGCAGGGCGATGTCGGCAGGTAAGGCCGGGGTTTCGACGGGCTTGTGGGCGGTGTCAGCTTCGACTGGCTCGCCGGACGGCTGATCGTCGGTCTCAGAATAGGTAGTACCCCCCTCTGTCCTGCCAGCGTTCGTCACTGCAATCGATTCGCCGGATCGATTGCTCCGCTGCGCGGACCGCTCCTCACCCCCCTCAATGGGGGAGATCGGTGCGCGGTCGGCGCTTGCATCTCCCTCGGCCAAAGCATGCGGGGCCGGCCGGCCTGACGACTCCGCAACGGTGGTGCTGGTAGGTTGAGTGTTTACCGGCTTGGCGGGCTCATTATCCGAACCGCTCGAAAGGCCGGCGGTGTCGGTCCGATCACCCCCCTTGAGGGGGAGATGGTCCGAAGGACCAGAGGGGGGTGAAGCCACAGGCTCGGGCTCCGCGTCATCCGCCGCCGGGCCGCCGGCGGTGTCCATCACTTCGGCGGCGATCGGATCGGTCGCTTCGGGCAGGGCCTCCAGGGCCTCTTCGGCGTCGGCCTTTTCGGCGGCATCGACCAGGCTTGCGAAATCCTCGCCCTGCGCCGCCTTGTCATCCGACGGCTTGTCCTTGCCGAAGGTGAAGACTTTCTTGATGAAGCCGAGCGCCATGGAGCTTTCCGTTCTGTCAGGCGGCCGAGGCGGCCACCGGTTGCATGTCGAGGTGCCGGCCGTTGTGACCGGTGATCGTCACCGTAACGAGACTGCGGGCAGGAAGATCCGGCGCGGCGACGAGCGTGAAGTTTTCCGTATGGGCCATCCCGGTCATTTCGACAAGCACGGTCTGGCAGGTGCCGACCATGGACGCCAGATGGCGCGCCTGCAACCGGTCGGCGGTTTCGCGAAGGCGTGCGGCCCGTTCCTTGACCAGCCGGCGGTCGAGCTGCGGCATGCGGGCGGCAGGCGTCCCGGGGCGGGGACTGTAGGGAAAGACATGCAGCTGGGCGATGCCGATCTCGTCGGCCAAGCTGGCGGAATTTTCCGCCATGGCTTCCGTCTCGGTCGGAAAGCCGGCGATCATGTCGGCGCCGAAACTGATTTCAGGGCGTAGGCGCCGGACCTGTTCGGCAAAGGCCAGTGCATCGGCGCGCAGATGGCGGCGCTTCATGCGCTTCAGGATCATGTCGTCGCCATGCTGTAGCGACAGGTGCAGATGCGGCATGAAGCGCGGCTCGTCGGCGATCAGGTCGAACAGATGCCGGTCGGCCTCGATGCCGTCGATCGAGGAGAGGCGCAGGCGGGCAATTTCCGGAACCTGGCGCAACAGTGTCTTGGCGAGCAGGCCGAGTGTCGGGCGGCCGGGCAGGTCGGCGCCGTAGCTGGTCGCGTCGACGCCCGTCAGCACCACTTCGCGGTAGCCGTTCTCGACGAGTTTGCGCGCCTGCTCGACGACGGCGCCCATCGGCACCGAACGCGAATTGCCGCGGCCAAACGGGATGATGCAGAAGGTGCAGCGGTGGTCGCAGCCGTTCTGCACCTGCAGGAAGGCGCGTACATGACCGTCGATATGGCCGACGAGCTGGGGCGCGGTTTCCGTCACGCTCATGATGTCGTTGACGCGCAGCTTCTCGTCCGCCCCGACGCCGAAATCCGGCAGGCGGCGATAGTTCTCGGCCTTCAGCTTCTCCTCGTTGCCGAGCACCGCATCGACTTCCGGCATGGCGGCAAAGCCATGGGCGTCGGTCTGCGCGGCACAGCCGGTGACGATGATGCGGGCCGTGGGGTTTTCGCGGCGGGCGCGGCGGATCGCCTGGCGGGCCTGGCGCACGGCCTCGCCCGTCACTGCGCAGGTGTTGACGAGAATGGCCTGATCGAGGCCGGCCTTCGCTGCCTCGGCCTTCATCACTTCGGATTCATAGGTGTTGAGCCGGCAGCCGAAGGTGATGACGTCGATGCCGCTCACGACGCGCCGGCTCCTGCCGCGGCGGCGGTCTCGTCGCGCGTGAAGGCGCCGGTTTGCGGATCGAGCCGGCCGGACCATTCCCATTCGGCGGGTCCGGTCATCAGCACCCGGTCATTGTGTTCGCGCCATTCGATGGTGAGCGGCTCACGGCTCGGGCTTGAGGCAACATCGATCGTCACCTTGCGGCCGGTGCGGCCGGTGCGGGCGGCCGAGACACCGGCCGCGCAGGCGGCCGAGCCGCAGGCGAGCGTCAGCCCGGCACCGCGTTCCCAGGTGCGGGTGCGAAGCGTGTCCTTGCCTGTCACCTGTGCGAGCGTGATGTTGGCCCGCTCGGGGAACATCGGATGGTTCTCCAGCAATGGCCCGAAGCGTTCGAGTTCGAAGCTCATCGGATCGCGGTCGACCCAGAAGATGGCGTGCGGATTGCCCATGGAGGCAACCGAGGGCGAATGCAGGATCGGCGCGTCGATCGGCCCGATCTGCAGTTCGATGCGGCTGGTATCGTGAAACTCTTCCGACAGCGGGATCCGGTTCCATTCGAAGATCGGCTTGCCCATGTCGACGGAGATCAGGCCATCCTCGTGTTCGATGGCGTTGAGGATGCCGGCGATGGTCTGGAAGGTAAACGCCTTGCGGCCGGTCTCGGCCGACAGCGCCTGCACGACGCAGCGCGTGCCGTTGCCGCAGGCCTGGGCGAGCGTGCCGTCGCAGTTGATGATGTCGATCCAGGCATCGGTGCCCTCGATCTTCGGATCGTGGATCGCCATGATCTGGTCGAAGGCCGTCACCGGATCGGCGGCGAGCGCGATCGCCGCTTCCGGCGTCACCTTGTCCTTGCGGCCGCGCATGTCGACGACGAGGATCTTGTTGCCAAGCCCGTTCATCTTTGCGAATTCGACCATGCCTGCCATGTGGATCTTCCTTGATGTGGTGGGGCTTATATGGCGGAAACCGGCGGAAATTACCAGTGCGCTGGACTTTGGTGCTCTGCGGTCGTCGTCGAGGCTCGCGGGCAATCTCCCTCCTTGAGGGGGAGATGTCGGCGTAGCCGACAGAGGGGGGTAACCACGAGGCCGATCTTGGGCCGAGCCTGGTGTCTTGGTCTTTTGACGTCAGCGCAAGTTCGCCCCCTCTGTCCTGCCGGTGTTCGTCACTGCAATCGATTCACAGGATCGATTGCTCCGCGGCGCGGACCGTTCCTCACCCCCACAAGGGGGAAGATCGACCCGCGGCCGGTCCCTTGCCCAGCCGAAAACCCCGGCCGGGCTTTCGCCTTCCGGTTCCGCTTCATTTCTTCTTGTCCCGGTCAGACCAGGACGGACGGGGCGCTGCAAGCTGCCTCGTAAGTTTAAGTTTAGGTGGCACCTTTCAGCGCCCCGTTCGGCGGTTTTTGCCCCGCGACTTCGATCTCTCTGCGGCGCCGGCCCTTGTCGGGGATTTTTCAGGCAGGCCCGGTTCTGATGGGAACCGGTGGACGCCCGCACACCCTCGACAACCCGATCTTACCACCATGCCACGCCACACAGGCGCTCCGGGCGCGCTGTCAGGGCCGGCAAGGGATCTGGTCGTCCAAAGCCT